>JABLTO010113864.1_pt1 | contig 120106 bp, 91 predicted proteins | sample 7160091 | NCBI WGS metagenome assembly JABLTO01 (sample SAMN14651225, study PRJNA627086) | human gut metagenome | isolation source: feces | host: Homo sapiens | reverse complement strand
GTCGGCAACAACTTAGGTCTATTATTGACATTGCATACTTTGTGCAAACTGAAATAATATGAGCCGTCCCACTTCAAAGAAGTGGGGTCACAGCCCGACCTCCTCCCCAAGCGCCGGGGCGGGCAAGGCTCCCGAAAAGTCGAAAGACCTTTTGAAAGTGAGGATCAAAATGCCTAAAAAAGCAAAGTCCTACCGAACAGGCATGGCGAACAGAGTAAAATAAAAACCGCCCCACAGCGGAGCGGTATTATATAGCTTAATTCTGCGGCTTAAGATATTCGCAGTCTAAGCTTTTCCGTACAAATCCATATCCAATTGCATTTGGTCTTTCATTTCCCGAAATCCAACACTATAATACATCTTGCGTCCTGCCTCGGAGGTTTCAAGATAGATTTTGGTAATTCCCTTATCTTCAGCTTTATCTATAAGCCAATTTACGATTTTCTCGGCAATTCCGTTTTTTCGGAATTGGGGGCATGTGTATATATTCATAAGATAGGCGCACTTGCCTGATTGATTATCGGGCGAGGGCATTTCATTATACAGGCACATACCGCCGCAGCCCACAATCTCATTATCGAAGTATGCAAAACACGCTATATGGCTTCCGTTCTCCAGGAATGATTTATAATAGTCAAGATTTGCCCTTTTCAGACTGTCAATCGGCTTTTCCTTCGGTATTGAAAAAACATCTCTCAAAACCCTTATACGCCACTCAATCAATAAGTCAATATCCGTTGACTGCTTAATCCTAATATCCATTATACCGCCCCCGCTTTCATTACAACGGGAAGCTTTGATATATCGGGCTTGCCGTTGCTGTTTAGAGGAATTTGCGGCATTTTAACTATAAATTCGGGTATCATAAACGGGGTTAGATTTTCCGATAATTCGTTTTTTATATCAGATACCCTTATGTCTTTTTCAGACGGAACAATGTACGCTATCATATACGACAAATTATTTTCATCGGTAAACGCCCTGACTACCGCCTGACTTATACCCTTGCATTGGTACAGTGTGGCTTCTACCTCCGCAATCTCTACACGCTTGCCGTAAATCATAATCTGTGTATCTTTTCTGTGCAAAAAGGCAATATCGCCCCTCGGAAGAATATATCCCAAGTCCCCGCTTCTGTACATCACGGTACCGTCCGGCAGAGCTTCAAACGCCTTATTTTCCTCTTTTCGGTCGCCTATGTAGCCGTAGGAAACACCGTCGCCGTAGATACAAATTTCTCCCGTTTCGCCGTGGGCAACCTCATTCCCCGATTTATCCAAAATGCGGATTTCCGTGCCCTTGACAGCCCGTCCGATGGGATATGTGCCATCCTCCAAAACTTCCCCGCCGTTGCAATGATAGTATGAAGCACATACCGTGGTTTCGGAGGGACCGTATGTATTGTAAACCTCCGCCTGCGGCAGCAGACTGTCCACATACGTCCCGCGCAGTACATCGCCGCCGCTGATTAAAAGCCTTAAAGATTCGGGGATTTTCGGCAAGTGATTTAGCTCTGCCAGCAGATAGGGAAATCCGCTTAATATTGTGATATTATGTTTTTCAACAAAGCGCATAAGGGAATGAACATTTTCCTTATCCTCAGCCGTCGGAACAGCAAGAGCCGCACCGTTTAACAGACTTGCGAAAACCTCTTCAACAAATATGTCAAAGGAACACACTGAATATTGCAGCATAATATCCCCCACAGTGGGATGAAATTCATTCTCAAAGGCACGCACATAATGACATACATTGCGATTGCTGACGCACACGCCCTTGGGCTTGCCTGTTGAGCCCGACGTATAAAGCACATATGCGGGACTTTCGGGCTTTGCCGCTTCCGCCCTTTGAACAAGGGGCGTCTCCAAGCCGCATATCTCACAATCTATAAGCCTTAAATCAAAGCCGCTTAACTTATTTGTATATTCATTTTCCGTCAGAATAAAATCAACGTCAGCCTCTTTCATCATGTGCCGTATTCTGCTTTTGGGGAAATCGGGCTCAGCGGGAACATACATAGCCCCGCACTTTAGGACGGCAAGGATTGCCGCAATCATTTCTGCCCGGTGGCTCATAACAATACCAATGCTTTTTATGTGCTCGGGAAAAACGGCGGCTATAATATCCACTAAGTTTGAAAGCTCTCCGAACGTCATTGTTCTGTTATTTTCAATAATCGCAGTTTCGGTTTTATGCTCTTTAACAACATTTTCAAACAGTGAGTAAATCGTATTCTTCATGGCAAATCCCTCCGATTATTGCTCTAAAATCCATTTAATTCCCGCCGCGGTTCTCTTGTCAATATCCTTGAAATGATTACCTTGATTTAACTGAAACACGGTGTTAATATTCTTGCTTTTATAAAACTTAAACACTTCCTCCGTCCTTTCCCTCACGGTTTTCAAATACGGATTTCTTGTTTTGCTCTCCTTATCGCCTAAGGATAAGTACACGCAATCGGGGTGCGTCGTCATTTCGTGAGAAGACACATATTCCTTGAAATCGGGAAACCACAAGGAGCCCGACATGCTCGCCGCACGTGTAAAAACGTCGGTGCGGTACATTGAATAAAGGGTGAACAATCCTGCAAGAGAATACCCCGCAACAGCCCGCCAACTGATACCGCCCTGTATTTCCTCCTCAGCTCTCGGCATTATCCCGCCTATGAGAAAATCCAGATACTCGTCCGCTCCACCTGTGCAGGGCGTATCGTCCTTTGAGATGGGCGGAATATCCCACGGGGACATATCCTTGTCCCATTCAAGAGAACTGATAGACACAAGGGTAAAATTTTCGCAGCCCGTTTCACACAGAATTTTATATATACCGTCTCCCTCGTCTGAATAAGTGTTAAGATACACAACAGGACTGTCGGGAGCAGAACTCGGGTATATGTCAACTTGTTTTCCGTTCGCAATAAACTGACGCTTATTTAAAATTTTCATTTTGCACCTCCGATTTTTAATTGACTTTCTTTTGTATTTTTATTATACTATATATATAAATAAAATCAAGTACGCAGATTATTCATACATAGTATTGTATACCGTACTAAGTATGAATTTCGGAAAGGAAAAAATATGGACGCAAATATGACCTATGAGGAATATGTGAAAAAAGTAAAGCTAGGTATCGTAACCGAAGAGGGAAATTGTCCCGTTACCCCTTTGCTTATAATGCTGTCGGGAAAGTGGAAATCACAGATAATTTACGAAATGTGCATAAAGGAGCCTATACGCTTCGGAGAGCTTAAAAGAAACATAGAGGGAATAACCAATACAATGCTGACAAGCTCCCTGCGTGAGTTGGAAAGTGACGGTCTCGTTTCGAGAAAGCAATTTAATGAAATTCCGCCGCGGGTTGAATATTCACTGACAGAAAAGGGCAAGGCGCTTTTGCCTGTATTCTATGAAATGACGAAATGGGGCTTTACTTATATTCCCTGAGAATATGAGGCGGATAGAGCAGCTTAACAGCCGTTCTCCACTGTATGCATAGGACGTAATTGTTTTCTGTTTTTAAAGAAAGAAAAAGCCGCCCTCTGCGGGACGGCTGTATACGCCCGAGAAGCACGGGCTGCTGTGGAGCCGATAAGCGGAATCGAACCGCTGACCTATTCATTACGAGTGAATCGCTCTACCGACTGAGCTATATCGGCATCGGCACTATGACAGTATACATTAAATTGTCGTAATTGTCAAGTGTTATTTTTAAATATATTTTGTATGAAACGGGTTAAATATGTGTTGCACCTATATTCGTAGTGGCGCCATTTATGTAAGCAACAACTTAGGTGTATTATTGACATTACATACTATTGCTAAATCGGAATACAATGAGCCGTCCAACTTCAAAGAAGTTGGGTCACAATTGCGCCCGCTGAATATGTTAACGGATCAACATTTATTATGCGAATTTGGGCATTTGTTTAAATCATAATCCCTGTCAATTTATATAATCACAATGGTGTGTCTGTCGCCCGCCCCGTTGCGCTTGCCGCTCTCCTCCCCAAGCGCCGGGGCGGGCAGGGCTCCCAAAAGGTTGGTAGCGAAGCGAAGGCGTTATGTCCGCGTTTACAAGGACATAGCCGCAGCAAGCGTTACCTTTTGGGATTGAGGAGGAACGACGCAGCGGGTGACTGATTTTTGTGCAAACAAAAATCGGAACAGAGCGAAGTCCGTTCCGACGTGGTTAGCCACCCCATTTTACTAAGGAAGGGGGTGTTCATCTCCATTATGATACATAAGGAGGTGATTGCTAATGAAATTATTATTGCGAGTATTACTACTCACTATAATCTTTCTTATGGTTTTCACCATAAAAGCAATGTAACCGCCCCTCTTGCCAAAGGCGGTTACATCGTTGACCATTATTTTGGCTAACCGTTAGTTCGGTTTACCTTTTATCTGCTTTTATTATACAATATTTTTTTCCTAAAGTCAACTGCTATTTTTGTATTTTTTGATAAGGTGTTTAGCTGCGGGCGCAGCATGCGGCACCCCCTACTACTATGTAAATGCTAAAACTTTACTTTACGCTATACCCATGCAATTTTATTTGTACTTGATAATATAACCTGTCGCCTAGCCCTGTTCCGCCCGCCAGACCCGGGCGGCGTTGGTTTTCCCCTTCGGGGAAACCGATTGGGGCTCCGCCCCAAACCCCAATTTATATGACTTACGATTATAAACATCCCTTTTTACGTGCTTAAAGCCCGCCCCGGCGCTTGGGGCGGTCGGGCACCCCCAACCGGGGCGGGCGACAGATATAACAATGTGATTATATGAATTTACAGGGATTACGGGTAAAATAAATCTCAAACCCGTATAACTAGGTTAAAACTGTTAAAATAATCAACGGGCGCAATTGTGACCCAACATCTTTGATGTTGGTTGGCGCTCATTATTCCGATTTAGCAATAGTATGCAATGTCAATAATACACCTAAGTTGTTGCTTACATAAATGGCGCCCCTACGAATTTAACGGTTACATATATACCTATCCATATACAAAATGCGCCGCAGGCGCAAACTCGTGAAAAATCGTTAGATTTTTCGCGAAGAGGAGGTGCAAGGCAGCGGGCGTATGTTTTTCTTGACAAAGAAAAACGGAGCAAAGCAAACTTTGCTCCGACGTCTCTACACTCTACATTCTACATTAAAGGAACCCTGTTATCAGCCGTGTTATATCATTCCAGGTGGCGAACAGCATTAATCCTATCAGCAATATAAACCCGATAAAGTGCACATAGCCCTCCTTTTCCCGCGGCACGGGCTTTCTGAAAATCATCTCTATAAGCACAAAGAATATTCTGCCGCCGTCAAGGGCGGGCAGGGGCAGCAGGTTCATCACACCTATGTTCACCGCCAAAAATCCCGCAAAGAATATTAAATCCATAAGCCCTGTCTTTGCCACGGTGGTCATGGCGGACACTACGCCCACAGGTCCCGACAGGTCTGAAACTCCCGCCTCGCCCGTGAACAGCATACCCAGGGACACAAAGACCAGCTTCACCATCCACACCGTTTGGAAAAAGCTCTCGTGGAGCACAGACAGCAGGCTTGTTGGGTTTTGCTTCACCGTGAAGCCCACAAGGTAGTATGGGCTTCCGTCCTCCAAGGTGAGCTCCATGGGGGTAAAGCTCTCGGTATAGGTCTTGCCGTCCCGCTTAAATTTTATCTCGCACTCCCCCTCGCCGCTGTAGCGGCTGAGCTCAAAGGACAGGTCTCGCTTAATATTAACTCTCGTTCCGTTAAGCCCCACAACCTTATCCCCCGGCTGCAAAAACCGTGCGGCGTCGCTTTCCGCCTCGACGCTCTCGATTGTGGTGGAGACTATGCCTCCGGTCTGGTAGGCGGAGGAGGTTACTATAATCGTCACTATAACAAAGCCCAGCAGTATATTCATGGCTGCTCCCGCCGCCAGAACTATCATGCGCTGCCAGGGCTTCTTGTTGGTAAAGGCTCCCTCGCTGTCGCTCTCCTCGTCCTCTGCCTCCATGGCGCAGAAGCCGCCCATGGGTATGGCGCGGACAGAATAGACTGTGCTCTTGCCCTGCCTTTGGTATATAACAGGGCCCATGCCTATGGCAAACTCCTCAACCGTAACCCCGAAAATACGAGCGGCGATAAAATGCCCCAGCTCGTGAACGAAGATTATCACTCCGAAAACTATTACAGCCGCTATAATGGTTAATACTGTCTGCATATTTCTCGCACCTCTCTGTCTGTTTCTATAATGTCTGTCAGGGTGGGATTTTCCTTAGGCTCTATATCCTCTGTTGCCCTCTGAACAATGTCAGCTATATCCAAAAACCGCTTTTGACCCTTTAAGAACCCTGCCACGGCAACCTCGTTGGCGCCGTTTAAAATTGTGGGCATGGTTCCTCCCCGCTCTCCCGCCTTTTTGGCTAAAGCCAGGCAGCGGAAGGTGCTCTCGTCCGCATTGTAAAAGGTCATGGTTTTAAGGTCGCTGAAGGACACCTCTCTGTCCGGGGACGGCAGCCGCTGAGGATAAGTAAAGGCGTACTGAATAGGGTGCTTCATTGAGGGCAGGGACATTTGGGCAATAATGCTCTTATCCCTGAACTCCACCATGGAATGGATTATGCTCTCCCGGTGAACCACCACCTCAATATCCTTTATCTCAACTCCGAACAGCCACTTTGCCTCCAAAACCTCCAAGCCCTTGTTCATAAGCGTGGCGCTGTCAACGGTTATCTTTGCGCCCATTGACCAGTTGGGGTGATTGAGGGCGTCGGATATTGTCACATTTTCAAGCTCCGCCCTTGTCTTTCCGAAGAAGGGGCCGCCGCTGGCAGTGAGCAATATTTTCTTCACCTCGCCGCGGCTTCCCCCGCGCATGCTCTGGAATATGGCAGAGTGCTCGCTGTCCACAGGCAACAGGCGCACGCCGTACTTCTCAACGGCGCTCATGAAAATCTGACCTGCGGTCACCAAAGTTTCTTTGTTGGCAAGGGCAATGTCCTTGCCCTGCTCTATGGCGTTCATTGTAGGGACAAGACCGGCAAAGCCCACTATTGCGGACAGAACCATGTCCGCCGACTTCTCCGTTGCCACCTCATTCAGTCCCTCGGCTCCGCCCACAACCCTTGTGGCTGTGTCTTTAAGCCTGAGCCGCAGCTCCTTTGCACGCTCCTCGTTGGGAACCGCCACTAATTTCGGGCTGTATTTCCTTGCCTGCTGCTCCAGCAGGTCAAGGTTCTTGTTTCCCGATATGCCCACAACCTCAATCTCCTTTACACCCTTAAGGTCGTCCACAACCTCCAGAGCCTGGGTGCCGATTGAGCCCGTGGAACCCAATATGGAAACTCTCAGCTTTTCTTGCTTGTTTATTATATTCTTGCTTATATCGGTTTTATTCATAAATATTCTCCGTTCTTTGGTGAAAAAATCTAACGATTTTTCGGGAGCCCTGCCCTTCGGGGAAACCGATTGGGGCGTTGCCCCAAACCCCTATATATGCGATTGTTTCCGCCAAATTAAACAGGGTTGGCACATACTTAACCCGTTAAATCCGTAGGGGGCGGCTTCCCAGACGCCCCCTACAACTTGTACGTCTATATATTTCTGAACCCATAAATTTATATAATCACATTGGTTCGTATACGGGCGCAATAAATGGCGCCCCTACGAATTGGACAATTACATATATACTAATCCATCTACAAAATGCAACCGGGCGGGTAAACAAAAGACAAAAAACGGCAAGACTTCTCCCACCGTTTAATCGTTCAATCGTTTTGTCGTTTAATATCTACATAAACAGGCTTATCTGGGAGGCGAACACGAATATGGTAGGCGCAACCAGAACTATACTGTCGCACCTGTCAAGCATCCCCCCGTGACCCGGGAACAGGTTTCCGAAATCCTTTATCCCGAACTGCCTCTTAATCAGGGAGGCGGTCAGGTCGCCAATCTGCGCCGCAAAAGACGCCAGCAAGCCCAAAATAAACATACGCAAATAGCTCATGGTCATGCCGTCCAGCCATCTTTCAAACAGCAGGTTTACGATTAGGGCAAACAGCAAAAACGCCAGACCGCAGCCCACAACTCCGCCGACTGCGCCCTCCACGGTCTTTTTGGGGCTGATTGTGGGACAGAGCTTATGCCTGCCCAGAGTCTTTCCCGCAAAGAAAGCAGAGGTGTCTGTCGTGAATGCGCCCACAAACACCAGCCACACCAGGAAGTTGCCGAACTCGAGCTGCTTTACAAACAGCATGTTGGACAGCAAAAAGGGCACGTATATTACCCCCATAATCAGCATTGCCACATCGGTTATCATAACCTTTCTGTGGCTTGCCAGCATAACCAGGAACAAAATTACCAGATACATAAAGGCGCAGGTCAAAATCTGCTGCGGCGAGAGCAATGAGCACAGGGGAACCAGCACCGCCGCCAGATACCCGAACACACAGAGAATAGGCAGCCTTTTACCCATATTCACTGCGCCGTAGAACTCAAATATGCCCACCAGAGAACACAGGGCAACAGCAATCAGCATGACCCAGTCCGGCGCAAGGAGAATCAGAACTATAATCGGGATTGCCACCGCCGATGTTATCACTCTTGCCTTTAAGCTTGGTTGCATACCAACTAACCTCCTCAGCCACCTATTTAACTCCGCCGAAACGCCTGTCTCGGTTTTGAAAATCAATAATCGCCTGCTTCATATCCTCATTCTTAAAGTCAGGCCAGCAAATATCGCTGTACCAGAACTCAGCATATGCCGCCTGCCACAGCAAAAAGTTCGAAAGCCGCTTCTCGCCGCTGGGGCGGATAATCAAGTCAACCTCCGGCAAGCCTGCCGTGTACATAAGCCCGCCGAAGTAGTCCGCGTCTATATCATCGGGCTTAATCTCGCCCTCCGCCGCCGCTCTTGCCGCAATGCGGGCAGCGTTTACTATTTCGTCTCTGCCGCCGTAGTTCATGGCAAGATTAAGTATCATTCCGTCGCCTACCGAGGTAACCTCCTCGGCATGGACAATTGCCTTTTTTATCTTGTCGGAGAGGGGCTCGGTGTTGCCGCTTATACGGAACTTTATATTTCTGTTCTTGAACCTTTCCTCAACGGTTACAAGGTAGTCATAAAACAGCTCCATAAGAGCGTCCACCTCTTTTTGGGGGCGGCTCCAGTTCTCGGTGGAAAAGGCATACGCCGTCAGCGCCTTAACGCCCAGAGCGTTGCAGTAATCGCAGATATGCTCCAGATTGTCCGCGCCTCTCTTGTGCCCAATGCTGCGGGGCAGGCCTCTGCGCCTTGCCCACCTGCCGTTGCCGTCCATAATCACGCCGATATGGGCGGGTATGCGGCTCATGTCAAGCTCCCCCACAGCCTTTCTCTTTTTTCCAAACAACGGTATCACGGCTTACACCTCAAGAATTTCGTTTTCCTTTTCCTTTACCACAGAGTCAACAATCTTGATGAACTTATCCGTCAGCTTCTGGATATCGTCCTCCAAATCGAGAAGTCCGTCCTCGGTAACCTCTCCCGCCTTCTTCTGCTTCTTGAACCGCTCAATAGCGTCACGTCTCACGCCGCGAATGGCAACCTTTGCCTCCTCGCCCCGCTTGGAAACGCCCTTAACCAGTTCCTTTCTCCGCTCTCCGTCAAGGGGCGGGAAGTTAAGGCGGATAACCTTGCCGTCATTATTGGGGTGAATACCTATATCAGAGGCGTTTATCGCCTTTTCAATGTCCTTTAAAATTGTCACGTCCCAGGGCTGAATAACAATCATTCTCGCCTCGGGCACGGATATGGTTCCCACCTGCGCAAGAGGCGTGGGAGCGCCGTAGTACTCCACGGTTATCTTATCCAGTATAGCAGGGTTGGCACGGCCTGCGCGGATTTGCGCCAGGTCTCTCTCTAATGCCTCAACGGCCTTGTTCATCTTTTTTTCGGATTCTTTCATGATTATTTCCCTTTCATATTTTATTTTTAAGATACAATTGTTCCTATATTCTCGCCGCACAGAACCTTCACTATGTTCTCCGGCTCATCAAGGCCGAACACCAGCAGGGGTATGTTGTTGTCCATGCACAGGGTTGCGGCAGTGGTGTCCATAACCCCTAAGCCCTTATTGAGCACGTCCATAAAGGTCAGCTTGTCAAACTTCTTTGCGTCGGGGTTGATGTTGGGGTCGCTGTCATAAACGCCGTCAATCTTCTTGGCAAGGAGGATAACCTCCGCTCCGATCTCCGCAGCCCTTAACGCCGCCGCCGTATCGGTGGAGAAGAAGGGGTTACCCGTTCCGCAGCCGAAAATAACCACCCTGCACTTTGACAGATGTCTGCCGGCTCTGAGCCTGATATAGGGCTCCGCAATCTGGCGCATCTCGATGGCGGTCTGAACTCTCGCCTCAACGCCCAAATGCTCCAAAGCGTCCAGCATTGCCAGGCAGTTTATAACCGTTGCCAGCATTCCCATATGGTCGGCTCTGGAACGATCCATGCCCTCGCCGTCTCTGCCTCTCCAGAAGTTTCCGCCGCCTATAACAATACCTATCTCAACGCCCATGTCGTAGCAGCGCTTTATCTGCTCCGCAATGGAATTGATTTTCTTATGATCCAGCCCGAAGCCCGCGTCTCCCGCCATTGCCTCGCCGCTCAGCTTAATCATAATTCTTTTGTATTTTGGTTCCATTTTGTATCCCCTTTCAAGAATATATTTAACTAATCGTTATCCATGTTAAGTTCTCTGTCGCCGTTTCTCTCAGAGCTGCCCGAACTGCTCTCGCTGCTGTCCTCGTCCTCGTCGCTCTCGTCACTTGAGCCGGTCGATGAGCTTGAGCTGCGTGAGGAATTTGAAGAGCTCGAGCTGCTTGACGAACTTGAGCTGCTTGATGAGCTTGATGAGCTTGAGCTTCCGCCGTATCTCTTTTTATAGCTCTCCAGCTCGGACTCAACCACGTCAAGCTGATCCTCCATAAGCTGCACGTCAATCTTCAGCTTTTCATTCTCCTGGGTCAGGCTCTCCACCTTGGAATCCCGCTCCGCCACAGGGTTTAAAATCAAGCTGTAGGAAAACACAAAGGCTGCCAGAAACAGAGAAATATTCAGCAGTATTATTCCGATAATAACCATTGCCTTATGGCCTTTGGCAGACTGTTTTTTAGGTTGTAATTCGCTCATAAAAATCTCCATTCAATTCAATAATTTATTTCATAAGCCATTCCCCGAAGGCGCCCAGGTTGAGAACTCCGGTCACCAAAAGGGTCATTATTGCTCCGCTTGTCATAATTCCCAAAAGTATGGCGGGCAAAGCGTACTTAGCTCTCATGTCCAGCAGCCCCGCAATCATAGAGCCCGTCCAGGCTCCCGTTGTGGGAAAGGGAATGGCAACGAAAATATACAGTGCAACCGCCGCCGCTCTTGCGCTCTTTCTGGAAATATCCCCCGCCTTGCGGTGGGTTCTGCTCTCCAGCCAATGGGCAAACCTGCCCAGCAGCTTTGTCCGCTTCAGCCACTTTATGATAGGCCTGAACACCATAATCACAAAGGGCGCGGGCAGAAAGTTCGCTATAACCGATATGCCGTATATGGTCAAAATATTCACGATGGTATGGTCAAGCTGATAGAGACCGTATATCATGGAACCTCTAATCTCGGAAATCGGCGCAATCGCCAATAAAAACGTTGTTAAATAGGTTGTCATATAACCTCCACTGTATTAAAATTAGATTTTAATAAATTTTATATTTATATTTTGATAAAATCTTTGCCTTCATCAAAACAGGGCGCATTTCTACACTCTACACTCTACATTCTACATTAACAAAGATTGTACCACAAAAATCCGTTTATAGCAAGCTATTTTATGTAAACATTTAATTACTTTTGTTCACAATTTAATTACCGTCTATTTGGTTCTGCGTCTGCCGGTTTTCCTTCTCTGTCTTTGAGACTCCTTTATGTTCCTGCGGATATTCACATACATATATATCGCAAGGATTACAATAGCCGCAAGAAGGGCAATTATAATAACCTTAACCGCCGCAAAGCCCCAGATGAACGAGAAGAACTGCATTAAAAATCCCAGCGGGTGACGTTTTACCGTGGAGTCCGCAACCAAGGCGCCGCTGCCCACAACCTTACCGTTAAGAACCACGTTTACAGTGCCTATAACCTCGCCCTGAGCCACCGGAGCGGCAACATAATCGGCAAGCTGAGGCTCCAAAACCAAGTCCTCAGCGTTTGCGTCCTCGGGGATTGTCACAACTATGTCCTCCACAGTGGACAAGGTGGTGTGGTTGGCGCCGGAGCCGAACTTGACCTTAATCTCTCCCACCATGTCTCCGCTGCTGACAGCGGTAACCGCCTTATAGTTATCTATGGCGTACGCCAGCATGTTTCTCGAATCGTAGTGGCGGTCGTCCTCGGACTTACAGTTCATCACAACGCCCACAACCTCCAGGTTGCCCTTTTTGGCAGCGGAAACCAAACAGTACCCCGCCTGGGAGGTGTGTCCCGTCTTAACGCCGATGGCATAGCTGTAATAATACCCTGTATATTTCAGGGTGGACAGAAGTCCGTTTGTATTAATAAACGTCCTGGTTCCCACCTTTTCCGTGGGAGGTATAATCGCCTGGGTCATGGCAACAATCTCCCTAAAGGTCTTGTTCTTCATCGCCTCAACGGTCAGGGTTGCCAGGTCTTTCGCCGTGGTATAGTGGTCGTCGTCATGGAGACCGTGGGGGTTCACAAAGTGGGTGCCGTCCATGCCCAGCTCCGCCGCCTTGTTGTTCATTCTCTCAACAAATGTGGGAACGTCTCCGCAGACAATTATTGCCAGAGCCTGGGCTGCGTCGTTGCCCGACTCCACCAACAGCCCCTCTAAGAGGTAGCGGACGCTCATTGCCTCGCCCTCCTTGAGCAGCATGCTTGAACCGTCAGACTCTAAATCCTCCAGCATTTCGGGCATTATAAGAAAGGAGGAGTTCAGGTTAATCTCTCCCCTGTCTACCGCCTCTAAGGTGAGCAGCGCCGTCATTATCTTGGTGGTGCTGGCGGGATATATCTGCTCAGTTGAATTCTGCTCAAACATAACCTCTCCGTTTAAGGTGTTGACCAAAATAGCAGCCTCCTGCTCGGCCATGTTGGGCGTGCCGTCCTCATTAACTCTGGGGTCGGCTGTGGCAGTCGGCGCGGGAGCCTCTGTCTCCTCCGCCTCCTCTGCCTCCTCGTCTGTCTCTTTGGCTTTGGGCGTAGCAGAGGGCTTGGGAGACCCTGTTGCCTCCTCATCGTCTCTTGACGAACCTCTAACCATTCCGCTCTCCGGCGCTTCCGTTTTGGACGGGGTCGCTGAAGGCTCGCCGAACGCCAAAACCGACGGTAGGCATATTGCCATGCTTAACACCAATGCCAGAACTGCCGCCCATACTCTCTTAAAATTCACTTTAATACTCTCCTTTGTTCTATCTTACTTTGATTGATTTTCGGCTTTCAGACGCTCTCTCCGCTCCCGCTCTGCCTGGGACAGACCGATGTAGTTGGGAACAAGCTCCGAATATCCCACGGTATTCCCCGCCATATACTCCTCATAGCCCAAAACAGCCACCGAGCCCGCCAAATTAAGGCAGTTATTCCCCTTTGCAAAGGCCGCTTTGTCCCTTAGCCGCTCCTTTATCGCTTCTCTGTAGGTCAAGGCTCCGTCCCCCAAAAACAAGGCTCTTTTTCCCGTCTCCTCTATCTCGGTAAGAAGCTGAGCCACAGGCACAGCCCTGTCCTCGCAAAGTCGACTCAGGCTGCCGTCTCCCGTGAACTCTGCGGCATATACCCTGTCCCGCCTTGCGTCTAAAATCGGGCAGATTATGCCGTCAAAAAACAAAACATTATTAGCAAGAGCTTTTAGGGTGGAGACTCCCACGCAGGGCTTGCCTGCGCCGTGAGCCATCGCCTTAACAGAGGCGGCGCCTATCCTGACCCCTGTATATGAACCGGGGCCTACCGCCGCCGCAAAGCAGTCTATGTCCCTCGGGCGGATTTCAAGCGAGCTCATAAGCTCCCCCACCATGGGCATTATCTTTTGGGAATGGGTGTTGCCGTTGTTGATTGTCACCTCGCCCAAAAGCTTTTCCCCGTCAAATATTGCCGCCGAGGCAGGCATACAACAGGTGTCTATTCCTAAAACTAACATACTGTTATCTCCCTATAGTCCGTCCCCTTTTGGGGATTTTTGGTTATTTCAATTCTGATTGTGCCCTCGGGCAGAACCTCCAAAATGTTATCCGCCCACTCGATAATACATATTCCCGAACCGAAAAGATACTCGTCAATCCAGTCGCACTCGTCCACAGAGGGGTTGTCCAGACGGTACACGTCAAAGTGATATAGTGTTATGTCCCCGTCATATTGGTTCACCAAGGTGTAGGTAGGGCTGACAACGTCCGCCTTTGAGTTTAGTGCCTTGGCAACGCCCTTGACAAAGGCGGTTTTTCCCGCTCCCAGGTCCCCCACAAGGGCGACAACGTCTCCGGGGCGCAGGGCTCTGCCTATTTCCCGACCTATGCTTCGGGTCTCCTCCGGGGAATTTGATATATATTTTTTCATAATGTGCTTCTCCGTTCTCAAAAAGTCGTAAGACTTTTTGACAGCCTATCGATAAATCTATTTTATACCATATTTTGATAAAGGCTTTGCCTTTAAAACTATTCGCCCGCCCCGTTGCGCTTGCCGCCCTCCTCCCCAAGCGCCGGGGCGGGCAGGGCTCCCGAAAAATCAAAGATTTTTGGGAAATGAGGGCACATGCCTGTAAAAGCGAAGCCTTGTCGAACAGGCATGGCAAGCGGAAAAGGCATAGTGCGACGATGCGGCGGCAATGTCGCCAAAGCCTTTATCAAAATTATTAGTACAGTACAGCAATAATACTTTTTCAACAGTATTTATTTAAGGTTTTTTCTCTTTTTTTAAAGCTCACCTTAAACCTTTGTATATATTATATTTGCAACTGCCAATAAAGTCAATAATAACTATTGAATATTTTTGAAAAATATTTTATAATGTAGTGAGATAAGATGTTATCTCACACGCATAATTGCCGCTAAAGCGGCATTCATAGGGAAATGTTTTGCACAAAATTTTGATAAAGGCTTTGCCTTTGAAACCATTGCCGAGCCCTGTTCCGCCATGCCAAGCCGCGGCGGCAATGTCGTCAAAGCCTTTATCAAAATTAAACGGTGGCAGAATTATATAAATGAGGTTTGGGGCAACGCCCCAATCGGTTTCCCCGAAGGGGAAAACCGACGGCGCTCGGGGCGGAGGCGGCGAGCGCAATCGGGTGGGCGAATGGTTTTGAAGGCAAAGCCTTAAACATATGTAAAACAAATTCGCAAAAATATTAAATTTTTTGCAACGAAAGGAGCAAGCCTATGAAAAGAGTGGACAAGGCAAATTACTATCTGGATATAGCGGAGACGGTTATCGAGCGGGGAACCTGCCTCAGGCGGAACTTTGGGGCTATAATCGTCCGCAATGATGAAATTGTATCCACAGGGTACACCGGCGCACCCAGGGGCAGAGTGAACTGCTCCGACCTGCAGTTTTGCATGAGAGACAAGCTGAACATTCCCAGAGGGGAGCGGTACGAAATGTGCAGAAGCGTCCACGCTGAGGCAAACTGCATTATCAGCGCAGCCAGACGGGACATTATCGGCGGCACCCTCTACCTTGTAGGCAGAGACGCCAAGACAGGGGAGCTGGTATCAAACGCAAACAGCTGCGCTATGTGCAAGCGGCTTATTATCAACTCAGGGCTTGAGCAGGTAATCGTTCGCAGAACCCCTACGGAATATGAGATTATCCCCGTCAGCGACTGGATTGAAAACGACGAGTCCCTCACGGGAACCATGGGTTACTGATATGAACTGGACAGAAGCGCAGGCGGAAGCCATATCATACGAGAAAAACAAGAATATTCTGGTGGCGGCGGCAGCAGGCAGCGGCAAGACCGCCGTTTTGGTTGAGCGCATAATAAGAAAGATACTCGACCCCGAGAACCCTGTTTCGGTGGACGAGATACTCGTGCTCACCTTTACCAACGCCGCCGCCAAGGAAATGAAGGGCAAGATTGCTGCGGCAATCCGCAAAAAGCTGGAGGAGTTTCCCGACAACAAGCGTCTGGCGCGGCAGGCGGCGGCAGTTCAGTCGGCGGACATATCCACAATTCACGCCTTTGCCCAAAAGATAATCACAAACAATATCCACCGCACGGACATACCCGTAGGCTTTACACTCAGCAGCGAGACCGAAAACCAAATGCTGACAGACCGTGTTATAGCCGAGGTGCTGGAGCGGTACTATGCCCGAATTGACAAGCTACCCTCCTTTTCCCATCTGACCCTGGGGCACGGAGGCGTTAAAAATGACAACAATCTCCGCCAAACCATAGGCGAGATATACAAGTTTTCCCGAAGCCTGGCAATGCCCGAGAGGTGGCTTAACGACTCTGTTGACAAGTACAGGGCGGTATACAAAAGCGGCAGCATATCGGGCACCGTCTGGGAGCAATACTTCCTGGAGGCGGCAGGAGACCCTGTGCGCCAAATCAGGGAGTGCTACGCCGAGATTAACAAAATCATTGACCAAAGTCTGCCCGAGGATCACAAGTACTGTGGCTTTTTCACCATAGAGGGGGAAATGTTTAAGGCGCTTGCAGGGGCGGATAACATTGATGATTTCTTTCGCCTTAAAGACAAGATCGAATTTAAGACCAAGCCCCGCAGAACCAAGGAGGACAAGGGCGACCCTATTCTCTCCTCCTCCCTTGACAGGATTGACGCTCTGCGCGACAGAGCAAAGGGCATATTTAAGAAGAACCGACTTTTTGCCTACCAAAGCCCCTCGGAGGCGGCGGAGCACATTGCCCTGCTCTACCCCGAAATGCGAACCCTCAAAAACATAGTCCTCACCGTTGGGCGCAGGCACACGCGGCTTAAGCTGGCAGACTCCATGCTGGACTTTAACGACCTGGAGCACAGACTGCTGGCTCTTATTATGAACAGGGACGGCTCTCCCACAGAGTTTTGCAGGCAGCTCGGCGAGAAGTACAAGGCAATATTTGTTGACGAGTACCAGGATACCAATAATATTCAGGACACCCTGTTTAAGCTGATTTCAGGCGGCAGGGGCAACATCTTTATGGTGGGGGACATAAAGCAGAGCATATATAAATTCAGAAACGCTTCCCCCGACCTGTTCCTTGAAAAATACAACAGCTACGCCGCAGACGAAGCGGGGCACCTTTCTATACTGTCGGACAACTTCCGCAGCAGGCAGACCGTTGTGGACTCGGTAAACTTCTTATTCCGCAAAATCATGTTTAAGAACGGGGCGGAGATTGACTATACCGACGATGAAAGCCTACACTGCAAGGCGGACTATCCCGCAACCGGCAACGATGAGGCGTACGCCACCGAGCTGATAATGACCGACATAAGCCAAGAGGATGGGGCGGACAAAACCGTTCTTGAAGCCACCACGGTGGCGGAGCGGATTTTAGACCTGGTTCTTGAAGAAAAGCTGCCCGTCTACGACAGGGACACCGACTCAACCCGCCCGGCGGACTTTGGGGATATAGCGGTGCTTATGCGCGCCACCAAGGCGGACGCACCCGTGTTCGCACAGGTGTTCCGAGACTACGGTATTCCCGTCTCCACCGACAGCGGCGGCGGGCTTCTCAGCTCTCTTGAAGCAAGAACCGTGCTCAGCTTTCTGGAGATAATCGACAACCCTGTTCAGGACATTCCTCTCCTTGCGGTTATGCGCAGCCCCATCTTCGGCTTCACCCCGGACGAGCTTGCGGAAATACGCAGCGGCAGGAGGCAAGGCGGATTTTACCACGCCGCACGCCATGCGGCGGAAAAGGGAAACCAAAAAGCCAAGACATTTTTTGAAACCCTGGACAAAATGCGGAAGTTTTCCAAATATATGGGCATTCACGAGCTCATATACAAGATTTGCTACGACCTGAACTACATGGCTATTGCCCGCGGAATGAAGGGCGGGGAAGTGCGCAAGGCTAATCTTAACCTGCTGCTCCGAATTGCCGCCGACTATGAGAAAACTCGGCTCAGCGGCCTGTTCAACTTTGTGGACTACATAACCCATGCGGACGGCGGCAGTATTCAGCAAGCGTCGGGAGCGGGCGGCGGTTCGGTTTCGATTACCACCGTTCACAAGTCCAAGGGTCTTGAATATCCCATTGTTATTCTTGCGGGAACGGTTAAGGGCAGAGCTAACGACGGTCAGACCCTGTACGACCAGGAAATAGGTCTTGCTATGGAGTACGTGGACACGGACAGCCGCATAAAATATCCCGCCCTGCCCGTGGACATAATAAGACACAAAAAGAGAAAGGAAGCACGGGCAGAGGAAATGCGCCTGCTGTACGTTGCCATGACCCGCGCGCGGGAGAAGCTGATTATCTCCGCCACCAACGGCACGGCGGGACAGTCAAAGGCGTGGCTGCGGCCTGTTGTGGACAGCGGCGGCAAGGTTATGCGGCTCTGTATTGAGCAGACCGAATGCTTTAGGGACTGGGTGGTCTTCGGCTTTCTTGACAATAAGCACGCAGAGCCCTTACGGAAGCTGATGGAAGCCGACATTTCCGACCTTAGGATAGATGAAAGCTCCTGCCCCTTTAGGTTTGTTCTCAGCACGGCTGCAGAGGAGCCCCCCAAGGCGGCTCCCGAGGAGACGGAGCAGGAGACACAAGAGGAAGCGTCGCCCGCGAAATACGAGGACGAGGAGCTGCGCCAAAGGCTGGGGTATGTTTATCCCAATGCAGCCCTCACCCGAATACCCATAAAGCTGTCGGTCAGCGAGATAAAACGAAGCTCCCGGTCAGACCAAGACGGGGAATATATCCCCGCCCTGAGCCAAATCTCTCGCAGGAACTTCAGGGAGGGCGAGGTAAACCCCGCCGCGGAGGTGGGAACCATTACCCACTTTGTTATGCAGCATATTGACCCTGTCCGAACCCAAAACATAGACCGGGTTCTGGATCAGGCAGAGGAGCTTGTGGCAAAGGGTATGCTGACAAAGGCGCAGGCGGAGGCGGTGGACTACTACTCCATAACCCGCTTCTTCGCCTCGGAAATCGGAGAGAGAGTTTGCCGCGCCTTTGAGGAAGGCGGGCTAAAGCGGGAGCTGAAAATGCTGTTCCCCGTTAAGGCAGGGGAGGTTTACTCCCAAATCCCCAAGGACGCCCCTGAGTACAACGCCGAAATAATCGTTCAGGGTATTGCGGACTGCGTTATATTCGACAGCGACGGCTTAACCCTTATAGACTACAAGACCGACAACTGCACCGACCACCGCATACTGCTGCGGGCTGAGTCCTACGGGGAACAGATTGCCCTGTACAAGGAGGGACTGGAGCTGATTTACGGCAAGCCCGTAAAGGAGAGCTATATCTACTTTATGAAACCCGGAGCCTGCGTCAACATGACGGAGCTGAACCGAGAATTTTAGGAGGTAATCCAAATGAAAGGACTGATACTGTCCATAACTGCGGGACAGGGACACAACCAGACGGCAATGGTGCTCAGCAACGAGTTTAACAAGCTGGGCATTGAGTGCAAGTACCTTGACGTTTATAAATACATAAATCCGCTGCTTTCGGACTCGGTGAACAGGATTTATCTTATGTCCACCAAGACCATTCCCAAGATTTACGGCAGGGTTTACAGGATTTGCGAAAAGCGCCCCGCCCAGTCGGGAGTGGGCACGAGAGGCTTAGGACGGCTGACAAACTCTGTGCTGTCCCGAAGCCTGATTAAGCTTATCCAAAGGGAGCAGCCCGACTTCATAATCTGCACCCATATTTTTGCCGCCCTGCTGGTCACATATATATCCTCAATCGAAAGCCTTAACGCCGCTACCATAGGGGTCGTAACCGACTTCACTATCCATCCCTACTGGGAGGACAGCCTTATGGACTACTACGTTATTGCCGCAGAGAGCTTGACAATCCAGGGAGTGAAGAAGGGTTTTCCCGAGAGCAGGTTTCTGCCCCTCGGTATACCCATCGACCCTAAGTTCGGCAACAAAACGGAGCAGCATGAGGCAAGGCGGATTTTGGGGCTTGAGGATAAAAACACCGTGCTTGTTATGAGCGGAAGCATGGGCTTTGGCAATATTATCTCCGAAATACAGGGGCTTGACAAGCCGGACATGGATTTTCAGATTGTGTCAATCTGCGGCAACAACAAGCGGCTTAAAGAGAGAATTGACGGCATGAAAACCCGAAAGAAAATATACAATTACGGATATGTAAACAATGTTGATATGTTTATGGACGCCTGCGACTGCATTATAACAAAGCCCGGCGGGCTCACAACCAGCGAGGCTCTGGCAAAGCGTATTCCCATGCTTATCAACAACCCGATCCCCGGTCAGGAGGACAGAAACGTGGAGTTTTTGTTAAACGCGGGAGCCGCCATGAAAATAAGCCGCACCAACCCCATTGACGAGGCTGTGTACCAGCTGTTTATCAACAGGGACAGGCTTGAGCTTATGCAAAGAGCCATGGACTGCCTGGCAAAGCCCAATTCGGCTGTGGATTTGGTAAACTTTGTAAAGAAAACGGTTGAGGAAAGAGCACGATAATAGTGTAGAATGTAGAATGTAGAGTGTAGAAAAAAATTCTTTAAACTATACCCCATAAAGTGAACACGAATGGGATTAACATAAACGTAGCCGTGCAATTTGTAGGGGGCGGATTCCTATACGCCCCGAGCTACCCCAACAGTTTTGCAAATGTAAATGGGTTTACGTGTATGTGACCCCTCAAATCCGTAGGGGGCGGCTTCCCAGACGCCCCGAGCCGCGTGACGGTTTTTTGCTAACCCAAACGGGATATGCATACACGTAATAAATTGATTTCGTAGGGGCGCCGCTTGCTGCGCCTCTACGAAATTTTGATTTACTATGGAGATTATTCCGATTAAATAAATATAGCCCGCTCCGGCGCTTGGGGAGGTCGGGCAAGCGCAACGGGGCGGGCGATCGGCTCACCGATGTGATTATATAAAGTTACAGGAATTATAATTTAAATAAACTCCCAGACCCGTATAACTCGGCGTTGACCGTCAGTATAATCGGCGGGCGCAGTAAATGGCGCCCCTACGAATAAGAGGCAACATATACGTCAATCCATTTACATTTGCAAAACTGTTGGTATAACTCGGGGCGTATAGGAATCCGCCCCCTACAACTTAAAAGATTACGTCTATCAAATTCCGTTTAAATAGTTAAAAAACTTTGGTTTATCGGCGGGCGCAGACTTTCTTTGCAAAAAGAAAGTCGAAGCAAAGGGAATTTTGCTCCGACGATGTAATATTTATTTAATTTGACATTATTTGCTATAGCGTGTATAATCTACTAAAGCAGATATAAAGGAAATTGAAGGACGGTTAGCCATCTCCTGTGCTACGGCTCGTAGCAGAAAGGGGGTGTCGCTTATGTGGAAAACAATAATTAAATTTGTTGTATCTATCATACTTATTTATATGATAGTTTCCATAAAAGCAATATAACCGCGCCTTCGTCAAAGATCGCGGTTATATTTATATAACAATTAAGTCTTTGGCTAACCGTTAATTCGGTTCACCTTTTATCTGCTTTTATTATACACTTAATTTTCTATAAAGTCAACTGTTATTTCAATTTATTTAAATTGCTTATTCAGACACATGAGATTATCTCATGCCCACACTTACGCCCGCGACGACGCCTCTACATTCTACACTCTACACTATTCCGTCTCTCTGCCCACTTTGGGGGTGGGGGTATGGCGGCCGCCCTCCTCCTCTTCGCTCTCATCTGCGCTTGATGTGGGCTTAGGGGTTGCAGTCGCTCTATCCTCATCGGGCTCGTCAGTGCTTGAAGCCGTGGGTTTGGGAGTTGCTGTTGCGTCCTCCTCATCGTCGGGATTTTCAGTGCTGCCGGGCTCAGGGGTTGAACTCTTGCCCGGTGAGGGCTCTGTCAGCTCATACATTGCCGCCGCCGTATCCTCGGAGCGGACGTACAGCTTGGAGTCGCGGAAGTCCAAAATTCCCGTCTCGAATGAGGAAAGACTGTTGTCTATAACAGAGGCAACGAACTTCGCCTTATACTCAAAGTCGAAAAAGGTTCCGAACCTGACTTCAAGCCTATCCTCAATATAAAACTTTATGTCGTTTGGGTTTTCCGCGTCAAACTTAGTGGTTCGCTCCAGCAGTCCCGCCTTGCTGAGAGCGTTCAATGCCTCGATGACCGATTGCAGCTTCTGCTCATCATCGCTTTCAAGGGCGCGCCCCGGGTTCTGCTTGGTAACGCCTACGCCGTACACCACAGGCGCGTCGTACACAATTGTTCCCCCGGAGGTTCTCGTCAGCTCGCCGTAGCTCGTACCCTCCGCCTCCTCTGGAGCCTCTGTGGGCTCGGGAGTGCTTGTGGGAGTATCGTTTACGAAATACCGATTTCCGTCCTCATCAAACTCGTAGTGACCGCCGTTTATGCGGTAAATCGGGTCGCCGTCATCGTCATAGCCCCAGATTGTGCCGTCTTTTAAGCTGTCGTCCTCCTCTTCTGGGACAGGGGTTTCCTCCGGATTCTCCTCCTGCTCCTCCTCTGCTGAAATCTTCATAGCCACAATCTCGGAGGTATCAGAGCTGTTTACCGTTTCCACAACGGTTCCGCTTAAATCTGTTACCACCAGCGTATCGCCTACAGAGAAGTACGCCCCGGGCTGCCGCTCGGTGACGATTATTTTAACCGTGTCGGGCAGCACCCGTTTTATGGTGCAGTCCTCAATATATTCCAGAGCCTCTACGTTTTTCTTGTTTTTGGAGAAATGAGTCAGGAATATATTATTTCCCTTTTCTATACCCGCCGCACTGACAATCGACTCAGAGCTGATCTTTTTATTGCCGACGCACACAATGTTATCTATATCAAAGGCAGGAGCCAGCAGGCAAATGCACACGGCAACCAAGACCACCGCCCCGGCGATAGCCCCGAAAAACAACGCCGCCGCACGCCGCTTTGCCGCCCTCCTTCTTCTGTTTTCTCTGTCCTGCTGTCTTGTTCTCTTTTGCATAGATATTCGCCTTTCATTTTGGAATTGGTGAATAACGGGGCTAAACCACAAGCCTTATGTCCGCCCCCAGATTTTTAAGGTCGCGGACTATGTCCTCATAGCCCCTGTTTATATGTGAAATCCCGCGGATTACGGTGGTTCCCTCGGCAATTGCTCCGCCCACCGCCATTGCGGCTCCGCCTCTTAAATCAAAGGCCTTCACCTCTGCGCCCCTGAGGCTCTCTCTGCCCCGAACCGTTGCCTGGCACATATTCACGTTTATATCCGCCCCCATTTTTACCAGCTCCGCCGCATGTCTGAACCGATTTTCAAAAATCGACTCTACAAACACGGTGGTTCCCCTTGCCACAGACAAGGCTGACATAAACATAGGCTGAGCGTCTGTGGGAAAGCCCGGGTAGTACAGGGTTTTTATTGTCTTAACGCTTCTCGGGCGGCCGTCCATAGAGACAACAGCTCTGCCCTCCTCGCACTTGACGGCGGCTCCCATCTCTCTTAAAACCCATATGCATATTGAAAGGTGCTCCGGGTTCACGTTTTCAAGCTCAATCTCCCCGCCGCAGCCGGCAACCGCCGCCATGTAGGTTGCTGCCACAATCCTGTCGGACATAAGGTTGTAATCCGCTCCGCTGAGGGCGTTCACCCCGTTTATCACAATAACATCGCTGCCCGCACCCCGTATTCTTGCGCCCATGGCGTTAAGCAGGTTTTGCAGGTCAACAATCTCCGGCTCTCTTGCCGCATTCCTGATGACCGTTTCCCCCTTCGACCTTGCCATGAGCAGCATAATATTCTCCGTCGCTCCCACGCTGGGGCAGAGCAGAGACACGTTTCCGCCCTTTAAATGAGACTTAACGCGGCAGTGTATTGCGCCTCCGTCCTCCTCAATATGTACCCCTAACTTACGAAAGGCGTTCAGGTGCAGGTCAATAGGTCTTGCCCCCAGCTCGCAGCCTCCCGGGTAGCCTATGCTTGCCTCCCCCATTCGGGAAAGCATTGCCCCCATAAACAAAATCGATGAACGCATTCGATTCATGCGCTCGCCGTCTATATGAGTGCCGTAGGCGGTCTCACCCCGCACTCTTACTGTTCCGCAGTCCTCGCCGCATATACACCTGCAGCCCAGACCCTCCAAAATCTCCATTGTGTTCTCAACATCTGTCAAGCAGGGACAATTTCTCAGGCAGCACTCGCCCTTGTCACAGAGCAGGCACGCCGTCAGGCAGGGCAGGGCTGAGTTTTTCGACCCCTGAACACGGGTTCCGCCCCTCAGCTTTCTTCTTCCGTTGACGGATATATAACTATCCCGCATATGTATCTCCTCCATTTAACAAACCGCATATTATCCTACAAAATATAATATGCGACGTTAAAGGGATTGACACTACTTGCCGGAGGCTATCAGTCGTTTTGCCTCGGCGTATATATCCTCGGTTGCCTTTGTTGTTCCCATCGCCTTTGCGGCACGCCTCATTTCAGCCAGCTTTGCCTTGTCGCTGACCAGGTCATTGACGGTCTTGTCCAGAACGTCCTTGTTAAACTCGCTTTCAAGAATAACTCTTGCGCCGCCCTGCTCCTCCACCGCTCTCGCGTTGTGCTCCTGATGGTTTGCCGTCACATAGGGGGAGGGCACCAAAATTGAGGGCTTGCCCAGTGCCGTAAGCTCGCTGAGAGTGCTCGCCCCGGCACGGCACACCACCAAGTCCGCCGCCGCCATAACCACATCCATATTGTATATGTATTCGCTGACCGTAACGCTCTTATATTTGCTGAGGTCAACGCCCTTTTCCTTAAATCTTTCCATAACCGCATCATACTGATGGAACTTTCCCGTTCCCATCATGATTTGGTACCGCTCCGACTGCGTCTGAGCCGAAATCCAGTCCACAACGGTCTTGTTAAAGTCTCTGGCTCCCAGGCTGCCCCCGAAGAACACTATAAAGGGTCTCTCGTCCAAATTCAGGGTTCGCCTTGCTTCAAAGGCTCCCGTTGACAAAATCGTAGGACGGACGGGGTTGCCCGTATATATCATATTCTTGGCGGAGGTTATATACCGCTCCGCCGCCTTTGACCCCAGAGCCACCGTGTCCACATACTTAGACAGCAGCCGTGTTGTCACCCCGGGGTATGCATTGGACTCGTGAATCAGCGTGGGAATCCCCGCCTTTGCCGATGCGTACAGCACGGGACCTGCCACGTAGCCCCCGGTGCCTATAACAATGTCCGGCTTAAAGGACTTGATTATCTTTTTAGAATCTATAATGCTTTTGGGAAGCTCAAAGATGTTCTTAAAGTTTTGCAGATTAAGGCTTCTCTCAAAGCCGTGAATTTTTATAATATACAGCTCGTGACCCAAACGGGGGATAAGCTCTGCTTCAAGCCCCTCCTTTGTGCCCACAAAGGCCGCCTCTAAATCTTCTCTCTCGGAAATATAATTGGCGATGGCAACGGCAGGGTTAATATGCCCTGCCGTTCCGCCGCCGGCAAATAAAATTCTCATTAACTACAGCACCCTCTCTTGCCGGGAGACGTTAAGCACAAGTCCTATTTCTCCCATGGTTATCGCAAGCGCCGTTCCGCCGTAACTGAAAAACGGCAGGGGCATACCCGTAACCGGCATAGACGCGGTTACAACGGCTATATTAACAAGAGCCTGAAATCCTATAAGCCCTATACAGCCCACCACAATAAGCCTGCCCAGCAGGTCGGGAGCCTTTTGAGCGATTTTCAGACCTCTCACAATCAACAATATAAACAAAACTATAACGATTATAGCGCCTATCCACCCCAGTTCCTCCGCAAGGACGGAAAAGATAAAGTCGTTATGAGGCTCGGGGAGGGACATGTACTTCTGTCTGCTCTGACCAAAGCCCACGCCGAAAACTCCGCCGGAGCCTATGGCGTACAGAGACTGAACAATCTGCCAGCCTGCTCCCTGCTTATCGGCAAAGGGATTTCCGAATGACAGCAGTCTTGCCATTCTGTATTCAGAGGTCAGAACCAACGCCACGCCTCCCACCAAAACGGGGATACCCAAAATCAAAAAGTGCTTTATCTTTGCACCGGCGGCGTACATCATAAGAAATGTTGTCAGGGCGATAAGAATTGTTGCGCTGAAGTGGGGCTCCATCATGAGCAGAACTCCCACAACCGCCAGCAAGCCCAAGCACGGGAGAAAGCCCGTGAAGAAGTTGCCCAGTTTGTCGTTATACTTATCAAGATACGCGGCAACGGACAGCACCATTGCCACCTTAACCAGCTCCGAGGGCTGGAAGCCGAACAGCCACCGGGTGGCTCCGTTGGAGGTTGTGCCCACTCCGGGAACAAGCACCAATATAAGCAAAATTACGCCGCCCACGTATATGATCTTGGACATCTTGGCTATAATGTGATAGTCAACCGCCATGCAGCCCACCATTGCCGCAATGCCCACCATAAAGCCCGCCAGCTGTCTCTTTACAAAGTAGAGGCTGTCGCCGTCCTGGGCTGCATAGGCTCTGGAGCTGCTGGCGCTGTACAGCATTATCATACCGAAAGCAATAAGTATAATAGTTATGAGCAGGAACTGATAGTCAAGAGCTCCCCGCCTAATCTTTGTTCCGCCCACTCTTATAATATTCTTTGCTCTTATCCGAATGCCCGCCGGCTGTACTTCGGCAGCTTCGCTCCTCTGAGGGGAAACCCCTCTGTAGCCGTAATCCCTGTCTGTTCTGCCGGAGTTTCTCGTTGTTCTTCTGCTGTAGCCCTTATTTCGATTTAAGTTGTCTCTGTCCGCCATCCGATACTCCTCCTTTCACACAACCGAATAGTTTATCCGAAAAAGTACATAATCGCGCATAAAATCAGGGTAACCAAAGAAAATACGCACACTATTTTAACCTCGCCCCAGCCGCACATCTCAAAGTGGTGATGAATGGGGGACATTTTGAAAATTCTCTTGCCCGTCATCTTATAAGAAGTTACTTGCATTATAACCGACAGGGTTTCCATTACGTACACAAAGCCAACAATCAGCAGGGTTATAGGCTGCTTCAGCATAACCGCCATACCGCACACGGCTCCGCCCAGGAACAATGAGCCCGTGTCGCCCATAAACACCTTTGCGGGCTTCCAGTTGTAAAACAGGAAGCCTGCCAGAGCTCCCAGAAGCACCGCCGCAAACAACGCAACGGCGTTGTTATCCACTCTTAAAGACACCAGCAGGTAGAACAGAGCCACCACCATGGTTACGGTTGTGGCAAGACCGTCCAAACCGTCGGTCAGGTTCACGCTGTTCACCGTTGCCAGCATTACGAATATAACAAAGGGAATATAAAGCCAGCCCAGGTCAACCTCCGTTTGGGAAAAGGGGATTTCTATGACAGTTCCCGCGCTGCCGAAGAGGGCAACCACCGTTGCAAAAACAAGAGCCGCCAAAAATTGCAGACCGAACTTCTGCGCCGCAGTCAATCCCAAATTCCGCTTTTTCACCACCTTAATAAAGTCGTCAACAAATCCGATTGCTCCGAACACCAGAGACATAAGCAAAATCAAGCCTATATCCATAAGGCTGCCCGGGCTCCACGCCAATGTTATAATCAGCGCCGCCACTATTGAAATAATAAATATAACGCCGCCCATTGTGGGGGTTCCCGACTTTGCCGCATGCCAAGCGGGACCCTCCTCTCTGATTTCCTGACCGAACTTCAGCCGCCTAAGCACGGGAATTACAAACATCCCCAGTACCAGCGACAGAACTAAAGCGATAGCGCCGCCAACAATTAAATACATAACATTCTCTCCTATCTATCCCGTCTGTTTTTTTATCGAAACAACTCTCCGCCAAACGGCAGAGCCCGCCCTCTTCGGGCTACTGCTGCTCCCTGCCGATTTCGTCAAGAGCCGCTGCGATTTTTTCAAGGTGCATACCTCTTGAGCCCTTTATCCATATAACGTCTCCGGGCTTGATTATCCCTCTAAGCTTGGCTATAGCGGAGGCGTTGTCGTCAAACAGATAAATATCGCTGCCGTCAAGACCGCCTTCCTCCGCGCCTTTGGCTATGTTTTTCGCCTCGTTTCCTATACAAATCAGGCAGTCAATCCCCTTTTCGGCGCACATTTTTCCGACTTTGCAGTGCTCCCGCTCAGAGGCGTCTCCCAATTCCAGCATATCCGCCAGGCAGGCAACCTTTCTGGCTCCCGCCCCTTTTTCGGACGCTGTCAGCACCAAAACGTCCATTCCCGACTCCATAGAGTCCGGGCAGGCGTTATAACAGTCGTTTATGGTAACAAAATTCTTGTATTCCGTCTTAACCTGTCTTAAACCCTCGGGAACAAAATTATGTATTCCCTCAATCATGCTCTCCACTCTGATGTTGTATCTATACCCTACTAAAATTGCGGCAAGTGCGTTATAAATATGATGTATGCCCGGAGCATTGGTTTCAAATCGGTACTCCTTGCCGTCTATCTTCACGTCAAACTCGCTGCCCGAGGAGTACAGCTTAATATTTGTGGCAACCACGTCGCAGGCCTTGTTCTCAATTCCAAAGTACAGGGTTTCATACTCCAGCTCGCCGTTCTTCTGCCACAGCAGGTCGTCGTCTCCGTTCAGGATAACCGTTCCGTCAACCGAGAGCCCGTCCAAAATCTCCAGCTTCGCCTTGCAAATTCCCTCGCGGCTTCCCAAGTGCTCAATATGGGAAACGCCTATGTTGGTAATAACCGCCGTATCAGGCTTAACCATTTTTGTCAGGCGCGATATCTCCCCAAAGGCGCTCATGCCCATTTCTATTACCGCCGCCTCGTCGTCATCGCTGAGCCTGAAAAGAGTTAGGGGAACGCCGATCTCGTTGTTATAGTTCCCCTCGGTTTTGAGGGTTGTGTACTCTCGGCTGAGCACCGAGGCAATCATTCCCTTTGTGGAGGTCTTGCCCACGCTGCCCGTTATTCCCACCACCGGAATGTTAAACTGATCCCGATAGTAAGCGGCTATATCCCCCAGAGCCTTGTAGGTATCCTCAACCGCCACAACGGGCATACCGGGGAACTCGCCCTCGCTCTTGTCCACAACGCAGCACACTGCGCCGTTTTCCAGAGCCCTGGGCACGAACCTGTGACCGTTATTATTCTCGCCGTTTAGGGCGACAAACACTGTGCCCTCGGCGACCTCACGGTCGTCCCTGACCACATTTTTAACAATCTCGTCTCCGCTCACATTGCGCATTTCACCGCCGGTTACTTCCGCAATAGCGCCGATATTCATACACCACTTCATATTGTTTCCTCCTTTTCGTGAAAAATCTAATGATTTTTCACGACTTTGCGCCTTTTGCAAAAAGGCGATTGCAAGCACGGTAGGTCGCCGCAGGCGACACGTGAGGCGCGCAGTCCCCGCCGCTTCGGCGGCACATTTATTTGCAAGGTTAATGCAAACATTTGCTTTTTATCCTAAACCCATATATTCTGTTTAAATTGAATACTTTGGCAAATCGCCTAGCCCAATTCCGCCCGCCAGACCCGGGCGGGATCGTCTTGCCCTTCGGGCAAACCGATTGGGGCGTGCAGCCCCGAGCGCATTTATCCGCTTTTTGCAAAAGGCGGAAATAACACTCAACAGCCTAAAAGCTTTTGGACTATCTCCCTCTCGTCAAACTGAATTGTGTCTGTTCCCAAAACTTGGTAAGTCTCATGACCTTTTCCCGCTAACAATATTATATCATTTTTTTGCGCGTGGTCAAGTGCATATTCAATTGCCAGAAATCTGTTGGTTATAACCACGTATTCGCAATCGGTTTCCTTAACGCCCTCAACCACCTGCTCGATTATCTTTTCCGGATCCTCGGTTCTGGGGTTATCGCTGGTCACAACGCAGAAATCCGACAGCTCTCCTGCAATTTTGCCCATTATGGGGCGTTTGGTTGCGTCCCTGTCTCCGCCGCAGCCGAACAGGGTTACAATTCTGCCCTTGGCAAAGCCTCTGATTGCGTTTATAACGTTAAGCAGGCCGTCGGGAGTGTGAGCATAGTCGATTATAACAGTGTAGTCCGTTCCCGGAGTATTAACTATCTCAATTCTGCCCTTAACGCCCTTTGCGCTGTGGAGGCCGTCTATAACGTCCTTTAATGCAAAGCCGTCCGCCAGGCAACAGCCTATGGCGGTCATGGCGTTATACACCGAAAATTCTCCCGGTATGGGCAGCTCCACCCGACCGTTTTCCCCGTTAAAGCTTATATCAAATTCAACCCCGTCCTGATTAAGGCTGATGTTATCCGCTTTGAGATCACAGTCGCTCTTTATTCCGTAGGTTATTATATTATCGCACTTGGCGTTTTCCAAAAGGAAGCCGCTTCTGCTGTCATCCTTATTTATAACGCCGTTTTTGCAGATATTAAACAGTATGCTCTTGGCGGCCAGATATTCCTCCATTGTCTTATGGAAGTCCAAATGATCCTGGGTTATGTTGGTAAAGGCGCCTACGTCAAAGGTGCACGCCGTTACCCTGTCAAGAGCCAAAGCGTGGGAGGAGACCTCCATAACCACATACTCCGCTCCTCGGGACGCCATGCGGTCAAAGAGCTCCATTAGCTCCAGCGAGTCGGGAGTTGTTCTGGCAGTTGGGATAACCTCATCCCCTATCATGTTCTGGTTTGTGCCGATGAGCCCCACCTTTTTACCCAAATGTTCAAGAATCGCCTTTATCAAATAGGTTGTAGTGGTCTTTCCGTTGGTGCCCGTTATGCCTATAAGATTAAACTTCTTAAAGGGGTAGTCATAGTAAGCGGCAGCCATCTGCGCCATTGCCATTCTGGTGTTCTTCACAACAATGCAGGGCACGTCAACGGTGGGCATGTCGTGCTCCGCCACCACAGCCACGGCTCCGCTTTCCACTGCGCTTCTGGCGTACTTGTGGCCGTCTGCCTCAAAGCCCGTTATGCACACGAAAACGTCTCCCGGCTTCACCTTTCTTGAGTCATAGCTAATACCGCCGACTTTTATACCGCCGACCCCGGCGTTCTTTTTCACGTTTACATCTTTAAGCAAATCTGAAAGGATCATAAAAAATCTCCGTTCTGCCGCTCCGCCTCGGCATGTATTAATAATTGAAGTCTCTTATCTGCGGAGCAAAGAACGATAAGAGATTTTTTATGTGCGCCGGCTCACCCGGCGCCGATTATTACGGTAATTTTGTTGTGCCGCTAAAGCGGCGGGGACTGCGCGCCTCACGTGTCGCCTACGGCGACCTACCGTGCTTGCTGTCCGCCCCATTTTGCCACATCAAATTCCATTGACGGGGTTTGGGGCGGAGGCGGCTGTGACCCCACTTCTTGAAGTGGGATGGCTCTTATTATTCCACTTTGCACAAAGTATGCAATGTCAATAATAAACCTAAGTTGTTGCCGACAGAGCGCAATTGGGTGGGCGAATTTATTTTCACGTTCTAATCATTTGTTGTTTCCGATTCGTCATATCTGAAGTTCAGGGTTACCACCGTGCCGGGCTCAACCATGGTTCCCTCAACGGGGGACTGACCGATACACGTTGCATTCTGCCCTGATTTGGACACACCCTTGATTTTGGCGTTAAGCCCGTTGTCCACAAGGGTTGCGTTTGCCGCCGCAGGAGTCTGCCCTATAACATTGGGAACCGCAACGGTTCTTGCAGCCTTTGTTCCCTCGGTGTACAGCACGACGGTGCTGCCCTGGGTTGCCTTTGTGTGCGCCTTGGGGATTTGGTCAACCACCACGTCGCTGTCCCCGCTGAACTTCACGTTAAGACCGCTCTCATCAAGAACAATTCCCGCGTCCGACTTGGTCATTCCCGTAACGTCGGGGATTTCCACGTCCACATACTCCTCCTCGTCCGAGGTGTACTTGGGTTCAACGCCCAGGTATTGCAGGGTCTCCCCCAAAATATCTCTGACAACGGGAGCTGCAATTGTTCCGCCGTAGTAAGAGTCTCCGTTGGGCTCGTCAAGGATAACCAAGCAGACCACCTGCGGGTCGTCTGCCGGGGCAAAGCCGATAAAGGACGCCACGTACTTATTATTTCCTCTGGGGTATTTCTCCGAAGTACCTGTCTTGCCGGCAATTCTGTAGCCTGCAAGATAGGCGTTCTTACCGCCGCCCACAGATACAACAGACTCCAGTATATTGCACATTTCCTTGCTGGTCTCACTTGAAATAACCTGACGCACAGTCTCGGGCTCCACGTTTTCCACAATACCCATATCCGAATTTACAACCTGTTTTACAATATGAGGCTTCATAAGAGTTCCGCCGTTGGCAACCGCGCTTACCGCCGCCACCATCTGCAGAGGCGTTACGGTTATGGACTGGCCGAATGCGGTTGTGGCAAGGTCAACATCGGTCATGCTGTCCTTGGTAAAGCCCAAGCCCGACGACTCGCCGGGGATTTCTATTCCCGTCTTTTGGAAAAAACCAAAGGCGTTCATGCCGGTGATAAACCTGTCCTTGCCCATTTTCTGACCAATCTGTATAAAGGCGGGGTTACAGGAATTTTGAACCGCTTGCGCAAAGTCTTGCGTGCCGTGTCCCGAAGTGTTGGCGCACCTGATTGTTCTGTCCGCAACGGTGTAGGAACCGCCGCAGCTAAAGGTATCGCTTAAGGAGCAAGCCCCCGTATCCAGAGCAATAGACGCGGTTACCGACTTAAAGGTGGAGCCGGGCTCATAGGAGTCAACCACCGCCTTGTTCCTCCGAACAGTCTGCATTACCTCCGATAATCTATTATTATACTCCTCTCCCTCGAGATTTTCAAGCTCTTCTCTTATTCCCGGGTATTTTTCTTCGATTGAGTCGGTTATTTCAAAGGGTGCGTTCAGGTCGTAGTCCGGCTCGGTGCACATGGCGAGAATTTCGCCTGTATTCACGTCCATAACGATTGCCGCCGCTCCCTCAGCGACCTTGTTATCCGCCGCCGCTGCCTCCAGGTTTTTCTGAACATAGCTCTGGATTGTCTCGTCAATGGTGAGAACAACGCTGTTTCCGTCCTGAGCGGCAATGTAGTTCTCATAGCCGTTATTGCTTTCAAGACCGGTGGACTCCCTTGCGGAAACAACTCTGCCGGGCACGCCGCTGAGTTCCTCGTCATATATGCTCTCTATGCCCTCTAAGCCCTGATTATCCGTGCCGCAGAATCCGATGACCTGCGCCGCAAAGTTGTTGTAGGGATAGTACCGCTTTACATCCTCGGTGAACACAACTCCGCTTAAGCCTGTTGCCGTAACGTACTGCCTGAGGGTGTCCGCCGTGGTCTTATCAACCTTTTTCTTTAAGGTTTCGTTCTGAATTGTCTTTGAGATTTTATCCTTAACGTTTTCCTTTTCCAGTCCCAAAATGTCTGCAATTCTGGAAGAAACCTCGTCCACCGTTAAGCCCTTTTTCTCGATGGAGCTTCTCACCGTTTCCGGGGTTATGCTTATGGTTTCAACGGTGCTGTTGGTCGCCAGCACCTTGTAATTTCTATCATATATATTGCCCCGCTTGGCGCTGACCGTGTTATCGCTGGTCTGCTGGTCAAGAGCCTCCCGCGACAAATCCTTTCCCCGAACAATCTGAAGCCAGCCCACGCGGAAAATCAACGCGGTAAACGCCACCGTGAAGCAGAGAGCCATCACCATTATTCGGGAAGGTTTCTTTCTCTTTTTGACTGTTCTGTCTGCCATGCTTAATCCTCCATAAAATCACATAAGGCGACCGGAATTCAGGCCGCCATTCTCTGTAAAAGTATATTAAAGTCTGCCCTTGTTAATAACAGCTTTCAACTTACTTTTTTCACCTTATTTTGAGGACGACGATCTGACAACCTCATCCTTTGCTCCCATATCAACATAGAACACCTGGGAGGAATCGGGACTTATCATACCGAGGCGGTTTTTCGCTATGGACTCCAAATTGCCCAGCTCAATAGACTTATCAATCTCCGCCTGTATACCCTCGTTTGTAACCAAAACCTTGGAATACTCCGACTCAAGAGACTCTATCTCCTGATTTTTGCCGAATATGGCCGCTTGACCGTACAGCATTGCCAGGCACATAAAGAATATTATTCCTATTGCGGCAATAGCCTTAATCCTTGCCTTGAACTTCCTCTTGTTTGCCCGCCGTTCTCCCTCGGTCAAGACTCGAACCTTGGGCTCCGCCGTCCTTGCAGGGGCAGGAGCCGCCGCATAGTTCTCCGAGGCATAGGTTCTCACCTGCTCTCTCGGCGCGTAGGCATACTCCCTTGCCGTATAGCCTGTTCTGTTATCTGTATAACTTCTCGAAGTATAGCCTGTTCTGCTGTCTGTATAACTTCTCGGAGCGTAGCTCGTTTCGCTGCCTGTATAGCTTCTCGGAGCATAGCTTGTCCTGCTATCCGAGTAGCTTCCGGGAGCGTAGCTTGTTACATTCTCTCTGTAGTCCCTCGCTCTGTCCACGGTATAGCTCCTTTGGACGTAGCTCGTTCTGCTGTCGGTATATGTTCTTTGGGAGCTCTGTCTCGGCTCATAATTCCTTGCGCGGTAGTCATACTCCGCCCGTCTTGAGGGATATGTATTGTTATAGTAGGGCTCGGAGCTCCTGTAATCTCTGTTATTTTTTAAGTTTGGCGCAGCGCCGCGAGTATCGGAGCGATTGCTTCTGTTGCCCCTCGCAGAGGCTTGTCTGCTGTACCTGTATTGAGTTTTCTGCTTAGTAGGCACTCCGCCACCCCTTTCTGAAATATATTACAGCTTTTCGGCAATCCTCAGCTTCGCACTGTGCGCTCTGTTGTTGCCTTTAAGCTCTCTTTCCTCCGCCACTATGGGCTTCTTGTTTACAAGTTTAATCTTCGGCTTGTTCCCGCATACGCAGACCGGAAACTCCTTAGGGCAGGTGCAGCCCGTCTTTAACTTGCCGAAGGTGTTTTTAACTATTCTGTCCTCCAGTGAATGAAATGTTATAACCGCCAAAATCCCGCCGGGCTTTAAAGCTTCAGCAAAGTCCTCCACAGCCTTATCAAGACCATCCAGCTCGTGATTTACCTCAATCCTTATTGCCTGAAAGCTCCTCTTGGCGGGGTGCTTGTCTCCGTACCGCTTTTTGGGCGGAAACGACCGCTTTATTATCTCGCTGAGCTCAAAGGTTGTCTCTATGGGCTTTTTCTCCCTTGCCTTTACTATGTTAGCGGCGATTTTGCCTGCATTTTTCTCCTCCCCGTAGGAAAAGAGAATACGCCTGAGCTCATCTTGGGAATACTCGTTTACAACGCGGTACGCGTCAAGACTGTCCTCCCTGTTCATTCTCATGTCAAGGCGGGCGTCGGAATTGTAGCTGAACCCCCGCTCAGCCACGTCAAGCTGGGGCGAGGAAACGCCCAAATCCAAGATTGCCCCGTCTATTTGAGAAACCCCCAGGCTATCAAGTATTGCCTTTATATTAAAGAAGTTATCATGGACGTATATTCTCCTGCATTTTTGATCCTCAAGCCTTGCTTTTGCAGCGGCAAGAGCAGTCGCATCACGGTCAATCCCTATCAGGGTTCCTCCCTCTCCCAGCCTTTCGCATATAAGAGAGGAGTGTCCGCCTCCGCCCAGAGTTCCGTCAACATACACTCCGTCGGGCTTCACCCTAAGAGCGTCAACGCTTTCCTCCAACAATACAGAAATATGATTAAACTCCATAAAAACCAGCCGTTCTTAAATAAACTCTTCCTGCTTCATAATCTCTTCAATATTCTCGGCGCTGTAGTCCTCGTCATCAAAGTACTCAATCCACTTATCCCTGTTCCAAATCTCAACGTGCTTAAATGCGCCGATAACGGCAATTTCCTTTTTAAGCCCGATGTAATCCCGCAAATTTTGAGGTATTACTATTCTGCCCTGAGTGTCAAGCTCGCATTCCTTAGAGCCCGCCGAGAAAAACCTGAGCTTTTTCATATCGGTAAGGCTCTCCAAAAACCTGACCCACTCGTCTCTGGGATAAACCGAAATGCAGTTTATTCCCTTGGCAACAACAAAGGTCTGACCCAAATCGGCTCTGAAGCCCGAGGGAATATTAACTCTGAACTTCGCGTCAACAGTCTGCATATATTCGCCTATCAGCACCTTTGTTCATTCCTTTCGCAGTAATTTCAAGTCGGGTTTGGGATTTCTATTCATTATCAATGGTATTTTGATACACTTCGATACACTTCAACCCACTTTATGTACATTCTACTACAATCCCGGGTTTTATGCAAGTACTTTTTTTCAATATTTTCCCCGATTTTATAAATTGCACAATAAAATCGTAATTTGTTGGAAATTGAAAACTGAATATTTTAAAAAATCAGAATATATAGTGTACCGCACCAATATAATACACAATATAAACCGTTACGCCCGATAACAAAAAATCAGGAGTTTTCTTAAAAAATTCTTTAAGATTTATGAGAAATTATATTGAAAAATAAGGATATACCGAAAAATGCAAATAACTTTTCACAAGCTTGTACCGGCGCAGCAGGTGATATGCCGTAAGACACCCATTTTGATAAAGGCTCTACCGCGTCGCACTATGCCTTTAACGCTCAACTTGCCTATTCGGCAAGTCTCCGCTTTTACAGGCATGTGCTCCTTTTTCCCAAAAAATCTTCGATTTTTCGGGAGCCCTGCCCGCCCCGCGCTCGGGGAGGTCGGGCGGTAAGCAAACACGGTAGGCTGCCGCAGGCAGCACGTGAGGTGCGCAGTCACCGCCGCTTTAGCGGCATATTTATGATAAAAATATATAATTTACTAAGCATTTAAAAAATAAAACGAAATATAAGGATGATAAATATGATGAATTACATATGGGGAGGAATGATGGTCATCTCCCTGATAGTGTCGGTTTTCACAGGGAGGGTAGAGCAAACGGCGGCAGCCGCAGTCAGCGGAGCCGGCGATGCGGTTAACCTGTCCGTCTCCCTCCTGGGGATAATGTGCCTCTGGACAGGAATTTCAAAAATCGGCGAGGAGGCGGGGCTGATACAGATTATCGCGAAGGCTCTGACCCCTGTGTTAAAATTTATTTTCCCAAGGCTTGACCCTAAGGGAACGGCTTTCGGAAGCGTTGTTATGAACATTGTGGCAAACCTGCTGGGCATGGGCAACGCCGCCACGCCTCTGGGAATTAAGGCGGTGTCCGAGCTGCAAAAGCTCTCTACGGACAAGACCTCCGCCACAGACGAAATGTGTATGTTCGTGGTGCTGAACACCGCATCTATCCAGCTTATTCCCACAACCCTAATCTCTCTGCGGCAAACCTACGGGGCGGCAAGCCCCGGGGACGTTATTCTGCCCATATGGATTTGTGAGGTCTGCGCCCTCACCTTAGGCATAACTATTGCAAAGCTGCTGGCGCGCAGGTTTGGGGAGGGTAGGCAATGGAAGTAATCTCAATGTACGCCACCCCCTGCTTTATATTTTTGTTTTTGATGTTCGGGCTGGTTAAAAGGGTGGACGTGTATGACAGCTTTGTCAGCGGTGCAAAGTCCGGGCTTGAAGCCACATTTAATATAATCCCCTCCCTAATCGGGCTGATGGCGGCAATCGCCATGTTCAGGGAGAGCGGCTGTCTTGAGCTCATAGCAAAAGCCCTGTCGCTCCTTACGAACTTGATACATATGCCCTCGGAGGTGGTTCCTCTCGGGCTGCTGCGGCCTGTTTCCGGCAGCGCGTCTCTGGCTCTGGTGACCGATATTTTCAAGAACATGGGTCCCGACTCGGTTCAAGGCAGGATTGCCTCGATTATGATGGGCTCTACCGAGACAACCTTTTACACCATCGCCGTATATTTCGGAAGCGTGGGGATTAAGAATATTCGCTATACCCTGTTCGCCGCCCTCGCCGCCGACGCCTGCGGGATTTTACTCTCCACCGCCCTGGTGCAAGCCTTTGGAATGTAGAATGTAGAGTGTATAATGTAGAAATAATGTCGTTAAACGCTACCCCATAAAGCGAACATAAATGGACTTATGACTTTGTAAACGGCATGGTGTAGGGGGCGGATTCCCATACGCCCCGCATGTAAACCAACGTTATTATATGAATTATGCGGGATAATCGATTACCCGCGCCTGCGCACCTCACGCGTCGCCCAATATGCGCCGTAGGTGCAAACTCGTGAAAAATCATAAGATTTTTCGCGAAGAGGAGGAGCAAGACAGCGGGCGTATGTTTTTCTTGACAAAGAAAAACGTAGCTTAGCGAACTTTGCTCCGACGACCTACCGTGCTTGCTTGCCGCATTTCCCAAATGCGGCGGCAATGTAGCCAAAGCCTTTATCAAAATTTTATTGGGGTTTGGGGCAACGCCCCAATCGGTTTCCCCGAAGGGGAAAAACCGACACCGCCCGGGTCTGGCTGTGACCCAACTTCTCTGAAGTTGGACGGCTCGAAGTATTCCAATTTGCACAAAGTATGCAATGTCAATAACAGCCCTAAGTTGTTGCCGACAGGACGGAACCGGGCTCGGCGAACATATTCTGTACTATCGTTTATCCTCACGGACAAAGGGCGGTGATACTTCCTCAGACACAAGCAGGCCGTACTTTTGCGGGCGGCGGTATGCATTGCCGTGAACCTCGTTTGCTCTGTACTCCCTTATTTCCTCCATGGGGAAGTCCGCAATATAAATTCCTTCCCTCTCTCCCGCTTCTATAACAAGGGTGTCTCTTGAGCCCGACTTGCCTACGCGGTACGCCACGCCGTCAAAGGCAGAGGAATGGCCGTTGCAGTCGGGCTTTCCCAAAGGATAATTCACCGTTGCGATACCAACCATGTTCTCATATGCCCTTCCCCGAAGCTGGGACAGCCTGTTTATCTCCATGGGACAAGCGTTGGGCACAAGAATTATCTCCGCTCCTTTCAGCATCAGTATTCTTGCGCTTTCAGGGAACTCTCTGTCATAGCATATCATTGCTCCCACCCGCACCGTTCCGTGACCCGTATCAAGGTCGGCGGCATAAAAATCCTCTCCGGGGTACAGCTTGCATTCGTCTCCAAAGTCGCAGGTGTGCACCTTGGCATAGTCAAGTATTCTCTCTCCCAGACGGTTGAAAATTGTGACCGTGTTGCGGGGCATAGGCTCGTGACGCTCCAAATATGTTACGGCAATCGCCATATTAAGCTCCTTTGCCAGCTCTCCGAATGCGCCGACAAACTCTCCGTCCGCCGCCACGGCGCAGTCTTTTACCTCCTCGGCAGAACCTGATATTTCATAGCCCGCGCTCCACATTTCGGGGAACAGGGCAATATCCGCTCCCATTTCCTTTGCCTGTCTGCATGCCTTTATTCCTATTTTGAGGTTCTCCTCTGTTGTCCGCCCCGGCATTATCTGCAGCAGGGCAACCTTAAAGCTTTTCATTTGTATCACTTCCTATAATTATTAATGCGTGCTTTCTTCCTTGAATTATACCACAGATAAAAGGTAACCGCAATTAATTTCTGAAAATGCGGGGAAGAATAGAAATTGGGATAAAGGCTTTGCCTTTGAAACCATTGCCGGGTTTGGATATGTGCAGCCGTTTAAATTGTAGGGGGCGGATCCCCATACGCCACGCCGGAATTGCAACGGTTTTCATTAACCCAAACGGCTTGACTGCACCCGTATAGGAACCAATGGTTTTGCTAAAATATACGGTTTGGTCGTGCCGCTAAAGCGGCGACGCCTGCGCGCCTCACGTGTCGCCTACGGCGACCTCCCGTGCTTGCTTGCCGCATTTCCCAAATGCGGCACAATGTCGCCAAAGCCTTTATCAAAATTTTGTAGGGGTTTGGGGCGGAGCCCCAATCGGTTTCCCCGAAGGGGAAATCCGACTGCGCTCGGGGCGGAGGCGGCTGTGACCCAACTTCTTTGAAGTTGGACGGCTCACGGTATTCCGATTTGTACAAAGTATGCAATGTCAATAATAATCCTAAGTTGTCGCCGACAGAGCGCAATAGGGCGGGCGGCAGATTTCTACACCCTACATTTCTAAAAATACGGGTCGCGGCACTTGACTTATGGGGAAAAAAATAGTAAAATATACGAAAATATTAACTTAGGACAATTAGGAGGAGAGGGTCTGATGAATAAAAATAAAGAGCTTGCAGATCTGCTTTTCGGTCACATCACCGAGCAGCCGGAATACTATGAGGAAAAATACCCGTGCCGCAGCCTACCCGAGGGCACGCCTGTTACACGTATAGGTCCCAGCCCCACAGGCTTTATTCACCTGGGCAACCTGTACAACGCTATTATAGGAGAGCGGCTTGCCCACCAAAACGGCGGCACGTTCTACCTGAGGATTGAGGACACCGACGACAAGCGCAAGGTTGAGGGAGCAGTTGAGCTTATTATATCCTCAATGGACTTCTTCGGCATTCACTTTGACGAGGGAGCAACCGCAGAGGGCGAAAAGGGGGATTACGGTCCCTACCGCCAGCGGCAGAGAAAGGAAATATACCAGTGCTTTGCGAAAAAGCTGGTTGAGATGGGTCTTGCATATCCCTGCTTCTGCTCGGAGAGCGACCTAAACGAAATGCGTGAGAAGCAAATTGCGGACAAGCTAAACTTCGGCTACTACGGCAAGTGGGCAAAGTGCCGCGACCTCTCCTTTGAGGAAATAAAAGAGAGAATAGAAAAGGGCGAGGAATACGTCCTCCGCTTCCGCTCACAGGGCGATGAGAACAACCATGTTGAGGTGTTTGACGGAATCAGAGGAACCCTGAACGTTTCCGAGAACTATCAGGACTTTGTGCTCCTGAAGTCTGACGGCATTCCCACCTACCACTTTGCCCATGTTGTGGACGACCACCTTATGAGAACCACTCACGTTGTCCGCGGGGAGGAATGGCTGGCGACCCTGCCCATACACGTGCAGCTGTTTGACGCTCTGGGCTTTAAACGCCCCATATACTGCCACACCGCCGTTCTCATGAAGATGGACGGGGAGACAAAGCGCAAGCTGTCAAAGAGAAAGGATCCGGAGCTGGGTCTTGACTACTACAGGGCAAAGGGCTATGCCCCCAAGGCAGTTTGGGAATATCTGCTGACGGTGCTCAACTCCAACTTTGAGGAGTGGCGGCTTGAGAACCCTGACGCTCCCATTGACGACTTTAAATTTACAACCGAGAAGATGAGCAGCTCGGGCGCATTATTTGACATTGTGAAGTTTGAGGACATCAGCCGCGAGGTTCTCCTCAGAACTCCTGCAAGCCAAATATATGATGAATTTTCTCAGTGGCTGGAGAGGTACGACCCTGAATTTTATAAAATCTTCACCCGCGACCGCCAATACTCCGAGAGCATAATCGACGTGGGCAGAAGCGGCAACAGACCAAGAAAGGACTTGACCAACTGGGAGCAGGCAAGGCAGTTCCTGTCCTTCTACTTCCCCGAGACCTTTACTGTAGAGGACGAATATCCCGAAAGAGTTTCCCCGGAGGACAAGGCGGAAATCTTAAAGCGGTACCTTGAGACCTTTGACATGAATGACGACAACTCACAGTGGTTCCAGAAGATACGGGATATTACCGGTGATTTAGGTTACGCTGTAAAGCCCAAGGACTTTAAGAAGAACCCCGACATGTACAAGGGCAGCGTCAGCGACGTCAGCGCGGTTATCCGAGTTGCCGTAACCGGAAGAACCAACTCCCCCGACCTGTGGGAGATATGCCATATACTGGGCGAGGAGGAAATGCGCCGCAGAATAAACGAGGCGTAATCCAAACCTTAAAGAAAGGAAGTCAAGACCATGGGTAAACACAAAAATAATCACGACAACCAAAATAATATGCAGTTCAGACCGAAAAAGGTCAGCGTTTTTGATATACCCCGCCCAGAGTTCCCCAAACGGGCGGTAATCACGGGAGGTATGCCCTACGGCAACAAGAAGCTTCACTTCGGTCACGTGGGCGGCGTTTTTGTTCAGGCGGATTGCCTGGCACGGTTCCTCCGTGACAGAATAGGCGAGGAGAACGTTATCTTTGTTTCGGGAACCGACTGCTACGGCTCTCCCATTGTTGAGAGCTACCGCAAGCTCATAGAGGACGGGGAGTTCGACGGAACCATTGAGGACTTTGTACGGCAGAACCACGAGAGCCAGAAGCAAACTCTCAAGGACTACGACATCAGTCTCAGCCTGTTTGCCGCCTCGGGGCTGGACGAAGCCAAGGAAATCCACGCCGAAGTCAGCCGTGAGCTTATGGAAAAATGGTACGAAAACGGTCACCTGGAGAAGCTGGTAACCTCCCAGTTCTACGATGCCAAGGCAGGGCAGTTCTTAAACGGCAGACAGGTTGTGGGGAAGTGCCCCGTTGACAAGTGCCAGAGCGACAAGGCATACGCAGACGAGTGCGCATTAGGGCACCAGTACATGCCCGAGGACCTTATCGACCCCAAGAGCACAATCACCGGTGAAACCCCGGAAATGCGGGACGTTACCAACTGGTACATCGACCTGACGAAGTTCGCAGACCTGCTTTGCGAGTACGTGGACGGCCTGCCCCAAAAGGGAAATTCCAGACCGCTGGTATACAACACAATCAAGGAATTTATGCTCCCGCCCATGATATATGTTAAGAAGGACTTTTTCGACGCATACACGGCAATCAAAGACCAAATGCCCGACCACACCTTGTCGGACGAGGACAACAAGAGCTCCTTTACCCTGACCTTTAAGGATTTGGGAGACAGGGACAAGGCTAAGAACCTGCTGAACGAAAACAACATACGGTTCCGTGCGGGAAAGACACTGGTTCCCTTTAGGCTGACGGGTAATATTGAGTGGGGCGTTCCCTCTCCTGTTCTGGAGGGCGAGGAGGGCTTAACCATATGGGTATGGCCCGAATCCCTGTGGGCGCCCATATCATTTACGAAAACCTACCTAAAGCAGCAGGGCAAGCCCGATGATGAGTGGGAAAAGTTCTGGCTCAGCAAGGACGCAGAGGTGTTCCAGTTTATCGGTCAGGATAATATATACTTTTACGGAATTGCGGAAATGGCAATGTTCATGGCGACCCAAGGCAGAGACAATCTGACGGCGCACCCCGAGGAGGGACAGCTCACTCTGCCCACGCTGGTTGCCAACAACCACATTCTGTTCTTAAACAAAAAGGCAAGCAGCAGCGGCGCAGTCAAGCCGCCCATGGCGGAGGATCTGCTGGAATACTACACGGCGGAACAGCTCAGAGCCCACTTCCTGGGTCTGGGGCTCAGCCTTAAAAGCGTCAGCTTCCAGCCCAAGCCCCTTAACCCCACTGCCGGGGAAAAGGACGCAGACCCTGCTCAGCGTGAGGGAAAAATGCTCTCCAACGTGTTTAACCGTGTGGCGCGCTCCTGCTTCTACACAATTCAGAAGTACGGAGAGCCGATTATGCCTCTGGGTGACGTTTCAGAGGAGGTTTTGCATGACGCAAAGGAGACTATCCTGAAATATGAGCACGCCATGTATAAATTTGAGTTCCACACAATTATGAACCTGATGGACTCCTATATCCGCAGCGCAAACAAGTTCTGGGCGAAGAACATTAAGGAGACGGAGAACGAGGAGGAAAAACGCACTCAAACCCTTATCGACACCCTGCACATGGTTAAGACCGCAATGACCCTTATGCACCCAATCGCACCGAGAGGAACCGAGCTTCTGTGCGAATACCTGGGCTTTGATAAGAGCATATGGAGCTGGGATAATATATTCGACACCTTTACGGACATATGCAAGTCAAAGGGTGAAACGGAGCATAGGATGAAGTTCTTAGAACCCAGATTTGACTTCTTCCCCATGAAGATTTAAGCAAAGCAAAGGACGCACCGGTGATCGGTGCGTCCTTTAAAACTTTGCGTCAAATTATGTGCTTGCCAAGCAAGCTTTTGATAAAAAATAAACGTCTACATTGATTATTTCCCCATATAAAGTTTGTTCTCACATTGGTTAGCCGATCGCCCGCCCCGTTGCGTTTGCCTCTCTCCTCCCCAAACGCCGGGGCGGGCTTCAAGCGTGTAAACGGAATGTTCATAACAGTAAATCATGTAAATGGGGTCTTAGGGGACAGCGTCCCCTAACTCGGTTTCCCCGAAGGGGAAAGCCGACACCGCCCGGGTCTGGCTGTGACCCAACTTCTCTGAAGTTGGACGGCTCGAAGTATTCCAATTTGCACAAAGTATGCAATGTCAATAATAAACCTCAGTTAGTGCCGATAGGGCGGAACTGGGCTCGGCGATAGATATACCAATATAATTATATAAATCATGCGGGATAGGACACTCATGAAAAATTGTTAATTTTTTCATAAAATAGGAGTACATGCCTGTAAGCCGCTCAGGGATGTTAAAAGGGCTGTCGACAAACAGCCCTTTTAAATTTTACTTCCTTATTTCTCGCAAAAAGGCTTCCATTCTGTTTAGAGCCTCGTTAATATTCTTGATCGAGTAGGCATAGGAGCACCGTATAAATCCCTCGCCGCTGTCTCCGAAAGCGTTTCCCGGCACAACCGCCAGCCGCTTGCTGTACAGCAGCTTTTCGCAAAAGTCCCCGGAGCTCATGCCCGTACTCTTTATACAGGGGAAGCAATAAAAGGCTCCCTTAGGTTCAAAGCAGTCAAGCCCCATGGCGTTAAAGCCCGACACTATAATCTGCCTGCGGTAGTTATAGTCGTTGCGCATTTCCTCAATATCCGAGTCTCCGTTTTTCAGAGCTTCAATTGCCGCATACTGGGCAGTGGTGGGCGCGGACATAATTGCGTACTGGTGAACCTTGGTCATTGCCTTTATAAGCGCGGGGTGCCCTACAGCATAACCCAGTCTCCAGCCCGTCATGGCATAGCTCTTTGAAAAACCGCTTACCACAACGGTTCTGTCATACATGCCGTCAATTTCCGCAATGGACACATGCCTGTCCTCTCCGTATGTAAGCTCTGCATATATCTCATCAGACAGCACAGCGATATCCGTTCCCCGCAGCACATCTGCAATACCCTCCAAATCCTCTCTTGTCATAACCGCTCCCGTGGGGTTATTGGGGAAGGGCAGAACCAACACCTTGGTTTTGGGCGTAATAGCCGCCTTTAGCTCTGCGGGAGTTAAACGAAAGTCGTTTTCCGCCTTGGTCTCAAGAGGAATCGGAACTCCGCCTGCCAGCTGCACAATGGGCTTGTAGCACACAAAGCTGGGCTCGCATACCAAAACCTCGTCTCCCGGCTCTATCACGGAGCGTATAAACAGGTCGATTGCCTCGCTTCCGCCAACCGTTACAACCACCTGGCTTAAGCCGTCATATTTCAGGTTAAACCGCCGCTCCATATAGCGGGCAATCTCCAAACGCAGCTCCTTTAAGCCCGAGTTTGAGGTATAGTGAGTGTGCCCCTTTTCCAGAGAGTATATACCCTCGTCCCTGATATGCCATGGCGTGACAAAATCAGGCTCGCCCACACCCAGAGATATACAGTCCTCCATCTCCGCGGCAACATCAAAAAACTTTCTTATGCCCGAGGGCGGCATACTGCTCACCGTTTTGTTAATCAATTTTTCCGGTTCAAAGCTCATAGGGATATTACCTCCCTGTCGTCAACCTCCGCATTGGAGCATATAACCCCGTCAAACTTATAACGCTTCAAAACAAAGTGGGTAGCGGTTCCCACAACCGACTCCATGGGAGCAAGGTGCTGGGAAACAAACAGGGATATTTCCCGAATGTTGGCGCCCTCAACGGTTATGCCGAAGTCGTAGCTGCCGCTCATCAGGTTGACCGACTTAACCTCGGGGTACTGATAAATACGCTCCGCTATTCTGTCAAAGCCCTGATTTCTCTGAGGCGTAACCCGAAGCTCAATATACGCGGTTACCGCGTCGGGACCCGACGCCTTGTCCCAGTTGACCTTTGCGCCGTAGCCTAAAATCGTGCCGTCCTTTTCAAGGCCGTCAATAATCGCCCCAACCTCCGCCGGAGACTTGCCCACCATTGTGGCAATCTGCTCAAGAGACAATCTGCAATCATTGTGTAAAATATCAAGGATCTTATCCTTAACCGAATAACTCGCCATACCTATCTCCTCCAAATAAATTATTTAATTCATACTACCATTTTTGCCCCCATATGTCAAGTTAATTTTCTGCGATAACGTACGTATCCCGACCCTTTTGTTTGGCTGTATATAAAATTTCGTCGGCCTCTTTATACAGCTCATCGGCGGTTTTTCCTGCTTTAATCGGAACTGCGCCTATGCTGCATGACAGTCTGTTTCCTCGAATTTCGACTTTATGAATTTTACTTAAGAACAAGTTTAAATCAGTCTCCAGACGCTCCCGAGTTGTGGGAACATAGAGCAAAACGGCAAACTCGTCTCCGCCGATTCTGCCTATTACGCCGTCGCGCCCAAAGATTGTCTTGAGCACCGCAGACATCTTCTTTAAAGCCCGATCGCCTTCGGGGTGCCCGTAACGGTCGTTTATTTCCTTAAAATAATCCATATCTATCATTATAAACCATCCCGAATTGTCTTCGTCAGGTCTAAGCGAGCCGACCATTTTTCCGCAGGCTCCGAAAAAAGCTCTTCGGGACATAACGCCGGTCAGCGCATCTGTTTTCGCTTCGTAATTCATATATGTGGTATGTTGATAATGAAATATAACAAATATAGTGAGCAGGGTTATAAGTGAAAGAACGCCTATCAAAAACTGAATTTGCAGATGAACCAAATCCGAATAATTCGCTTCGGTCAAAACAATTCCGCTTACGCTCAGTACGTAGTCCATTCTATGCACAAAATATGCCGCCACAGCCGTGGTGAGGCCAAGGGTAAGTACAGTGATCGCAGCCAAAGTAAGCCCGTGATAGCTTCCGCCAAGCTGCAGCCGACGCGTCTTTTCGACTCTGTAACAAAATTGGCGCCATGCTCTGGATCTTTCGATTTTCCAAAACGCCAGCACGACCGCCGCTATGATAAGGTTGGAAACAATCTCGCCGACGCCGCCCAGATTATGAAGGGCGCTTGCTGCGCTGTAACCGGTCTCGGGGAAGAACATTCCCATAAAAGTATACACCAGCAAGGAATGAATAAATTTCCCTAAAAAGGTGACTATAAAAATTCCCACTCCGTTAAAACGAGTCTTCTTGACGCCGAGATACAATAATCCGACAACAATCCCAAACAAGACTCTGCTTCCTATGCTAAGCGCCACGCTCGCCGCAGGGCTTCCGCTTAAAAACGGAGAAAACAGCTGACCCGCCGCCATCACGTAATTCGCGCTCGCCTTCCACATACTGCAAAATCCGAATACGGCGCCTAAAATCGTAGCCTCCGCCAAGCCGCCCAGGGCTCCTGCCAGCAATACGGGAACGTAAGCTATGGTAACAGAAATCGGCTCTATATGCACATATCCCAAGAAAGAAAACGACATCAAGCATTCCACCGCCGTCAAAGCTATCAGCAGATACAGGCTCATATAATTGTTTTTATAGAAATTCGATAAAGTTTTCATATTGAACCGCTCCTTTCCTAACACAATTTGTATTGTACTATATTCAGCATGGGTTTGCCGCTGTATTTCAAATACCATGAGAAAAACCATACACAATTACATTATATGCGTTACGCTATCAAAAATCAACCCCTTAGTACTCCGAAGTTGTGCGCAACTTTGATAAAGGCTTTACCTTTGAAGCCATTGCCGAGCCCTCGTCGGAGCAAAGTACGCTAAGCTACGTTTTTCTTTAATAAGAAAAACATTCGCCCGCTTCCTTGCCCCTCCTTCTTCCCAAAAATCAGTGATTTTTGGGAAATGAGGAGCACATGCCCGTAAAGGCGTAGGCTTGGCGAACAGGCAAGCCAAGCTATGAGGGCATATTGCGACGATGCGGCGGCAATGTTGGCAAAGCCTTTATCAAAATTACTCACTCGCTATGCAGTCATAGTTAAATCTACACTTAAATTGTAACATGCTTTTATTATTTTGTAAATACGCAATCCGTATTAAACGGTGTTCAAAGCCCGAAGCTTACGGTAATATCAATATATTTTCGGAAATATATTTTAATCCTTTGTAAATATTGCAGGATTTTACATCTGTTCTTGAAATGGAGCAGCTTTTGTGATATACTCTATGGTGCGAATGAATATTATTATTAGAAAGAAAGTGGATTATTATGAAAAAGTTTTTATTGGCGTTTGCCTTATGGGCAACGCTGGCAGGGGCGTTCTGCGCCTCTTGTTATGCTGCCGCATATGTTGACGACAGCGAGCTGCGCCTTGCAACCGAGGTCTTCGGCGAAATCGGGGCGACTGTGGAATACAAATACCCCGAGAACACCCTGACCGTCAGCAAGGACGGAAAAACGGCGGTTTTGACCCTGTGCAGCAGGCTGCTGTACAGAGACGGGGAGTACTACACCTTAGACCGAGAGGTTGTTGTCTGGAACGACAGAGCATATGTTTCTCCCGACGCTACGGAAAAAGCCTTCGGGCTGCCGCCTCAAAGGACTGTAGACCCTGCAAGACCCATGGTCTGCCTCACCTTTGACGACGGTCCCTACCCCCCGACCACCGAGAGAATACTGGACACACTGGACATGTACAACTCAAAGGCAACATTTTTCGTTTTGGGGAACATGATATGGCAGTACCCTCAAACCCTGAAAAGGGCGGATGATTTGGGTATGCAAATCGGGAACCACTCCTATTACCACCCGCACCTGCCCCTGTGCACCTGGGACAAGGTTATAGACGAGATAAACATGACGAACTATGACGCAAGGCTGGTGATTGGGCACAACCTGACCATGATGCGGCCGCCTCACGGGGAGACAAACGACATGGTTCGCGAAGCAATCGGTATGCCAATCATAAAATGGTCTCTTGACACTCTGGACTGGCAGAACCTGAATTCGGGAACAATTTATAACACTATCATGGATAATGTAACCGACGGGGACATTATTCTTATGCATGACACTATTGACTGTACAGCCACGGCGGTAGAATGGATTGTGCCCGACCTTTTGGAGAGAGGGTTCCAGCTTGTGACGGTTGAAGAAATGATAAGAGCCAAGGGCTGGACAGAGGATCCGGGAGTTGAATATTACGCGGTTAGATAAACAGGAAATGAGAGTTTAAAATGAAAAATCAAAGTTTTGAAAGCACAGACAAAATTTACGGAAGAAACCCGGTTATTGAGGCTCTGACCTCAAACCGAACGGTTGACAGAATTTATATTCAGGAACATCTTAACCACCCGCTGATTGGGCAGATACGCAATCTTGCCAAGGAGCGGGGGGTGCAGTACGTCTTTGTTGACCGCCGCAAGCTTGACAAGCTGAGCGGCGGCGGAAACCATCAGGGGGTTGTTGCCTCTGTTGCCGCCCACGCCTATGTTTCCGTTGAGGAGATTTTAGGCAAGGCGGAGAGCAAGGGCGAGCCGCCCTTTGTGGTAATCTGCGAGGGAATTACCGACCCCCACAACCTGGGCAGCATAATAAGAACCGCCAACGCGGCGGGAGCCCACGGGGTTATAATCCCCAAGAACCGCAGCGTTGCGCTGACCTCCACGGTTGCCAAGGTCAGCGCGGGGGCTCTGGAGCACACCTATGTGGCAAAAGTGTCAAACATTGCATCAACCCTTGAAAAGCTGAAAAAGGCAGGCTTGTGGATTGTGGGAACAGACCTGACCGCCCTGCAAAGCCACTACGACTGCGATCTTAAAGGGTCGCTGGGCATTGTTATCGGCAGCGAGGGCAGCGGCATGAGCCCCATTGTCCGCCGCAGCTGTGACTTTCTGGTTAAAATTCCCATGCTCGGAGAGGCTGAGTCTCTCAACGCCTCTGTGGCAACGGGAGTTTTGCTGTATGAAGCAGTGCGTCAGAGAGGGGAGACAAAGCAGCCATGAAAATTCTTGCAGTAGGCGACATCGTAGGCAAGCCCGGCAGAGAGTATATTTACAGGAACCTGAACAAAATCCGCGACAGGTACGGCATTGACTTTGTTATCGCCAACGGGGAAAACGCCGCCACCTCCAACGGGATCACCCCCGAGATTGCCGACGAGCTTGTAAACCGCGGAGTGGACGTTATCACCATGGGCAATCACACCTTTGCCACCAAGGCTGCGGGAGCGGCTCTTGAAGAAAACAGCCGCCTCATCAGACCCCTGAACTTCCCGCCTGAGTTTGAAGGGCGGGGCTATGTGGAGACAGACCTGGGCTTTGCCTCGGTGGCGGTTATTAATCTTATAGGCAGGGTGAACATGACCCCGGCGGACTGCCCATTCAGAGCGGCGGAAAAGGCGCTCAAGGAAATCGAAAGCGACATTATTATAGTAGATTTTCATGCCGAAACCACCAGCGAGCGGCTGGCGATGGGGAACTTTTTAGACGGAAAGGTTCAGGCGGTTTTCGGAACCCACACCCACGTTCAGACGGCGGACGAGCAGATTTTGCCAAATGGCACGGGGTACATTTCCGACCTGGGAATGACGGGGATTATGGACTCAATCCTGGGAACAAAAAAAGAAATTATTATAGACTTTTACTACAACGCGGGCAAGCGGCAGCGCTTTGAAAAAGCCGAAGATGGAGAGGTCTGGTTTAACGGCTGCATATTTGAGATTGACAACAAGACAAAAAAGACCGTCTCTGTTGAAAGACTGCGGTTCAGCAAAATTTGAGGTGGAATATGAACGGGAACTTTATTGAAGAAAAATTTCAAGACAGAGGATATATTATTCCCAAGACGTTTAAGGAAAAGGGCGTTATCAGCGGCTTTTCAAGGCGTCTCGGCGGATTTTCAAAGGGTAAAATCAGCGGGTTCAACTTCGGCTTTCGTGTGGGAGACGACCCGAATGATGTTTTGAAGAATTACATGCAGCTGGCGCAGGACTTGGGCTTTTCTGCCGAAAAAGCGGTCTGCGCCAAGCAGACCCACACCGATAACATCAGAATTGTCACCCCTGCCGACCGGGGCAAGGGCATATTTGAGATAGACAGCGATATTCAGGACACGGACGGGTTGATTACCGACCAAAGGGGCATGGCGCTGATTATATTCACTGCCGACTGCGTCCCCCTGTTGTTTTTCGACCCTGTGCGAAAGGTTGTCGCCGCCTCCCATGCGGGCTGGAGAGGGACGGCGAAAAACATAGGCGGCAAGACAATCCGCAAAATGGCGGAGCGTTTCGGCTGTGAACCTAAGAACATAATCGCCGCCATAGGCCCCTCTATCGGCAAATGCTGCTTTGAGGTGGACAGAGACACGGCGGAGCAGTTCGGCGAGGAGTACAGAATACCAAAGGAAAACGGCAAGTTCCATGTTGACCTTTGGGCTGTGAACAGAGACCAAATGACTAACCAAGGAGTTATGCCCGAGAACATTTATATTTCGGAAGAATGCACCATATGCAATTCGGACAAATATTATTCTTACAGAACTCACCGCGAGCACACGGGCAGACAGGTAGCGGTTATTGCTCTGCCTTAATCTTCAGAAACAGCTCATATGCGCTGTTTTTGGAGATACCCAGGGTATCTGCGGCAAGCCGTGATATTTCCTTGCCCTTTAAACCCTCGTCTATATATTTTTGAATAAGCTCTTTGGCGTCGGGAACGTCCTCCCGCCGCCTTTCTTGCGCCTTTTCAGGACTTATTCCCTCTATTATCAGCACAAACTCACCCTTGGGAGAAACCGCCTCAAAATGCTCTATCGCCCCCTGAATAGTGGTGCGTATATACTCCTCGTATTTTTTGGTGAGCTCCCGCGCTAAGGTAATTCTTCTGTCAAGCCCAAAGGTCTCCCCCATGTCCCGCAGGGTGTAAATCAGCTTATGGGGAGCCTCGTAGAATATCATGGTTCTGACCTCGTTTTCGAGGGAGCTTAGGTGTTCACGGCGGCTCTTTTTATTTACAGACAGGAACCCCTCAAAGGTAAACCTGCCCGCAGGCAGTCCCGACGCCACAAGGGCTGTGGCAAAAGCGCAGGCTCCCGGCAGGGCTTCCACGTCAATCCCCTCCTCCACGCACTGCCGCACTATATCCTCCCCCGGGTCGGAAATCCCGGGCATTCCCGCATCGGTCACTATGGCAACATCAACGCCGCTCAGCAGCTTTTCAATCAGATAGCCGCCCTTTTCCCGCTTATTGTGCTCGTAATAGCTTGTGAGGGGCTTTTTTATTTCAAAATGGTTGAGAAGCTTTTTGGTGACCCTTGTGTCCTCAGCGGCTATCAAGTCAACATTCTCCAGAGTTTCCAGGGTTCTTGCGGTTATATCCCCTAAATTCCCGATAGGCGTGGGGCACAGGTACAGCCTGCCCTTTTTGTTGTTATCCATTTATGCCGCCTCCTTGCTCTCGCTCGTAAATTCTGTTTATTTCCTCTGTGTACTCCCTGCCGTCAGGCTCGTATATATACAGGGGCGGCTCCAAAAACAGCTTTGCCCCGCCGCAGTACGCCCCCTCAAGCAAAATCATTGTTGCGGTCTTTTTGTAGGAGGGGTGAACAAACCTGAGCCGCTTGGGCTCGATTTTGTATTTCTTCATTAATATAATTAGCTCCGCCAGCCTTTCCGGTCTGTGTATCATGGACAGCTTCCCTCCGGGGCTTAAAAGCTCGGCCGATGAACGGATTATGTCCTCTGCGTTGCACATAATCTCATGGCGGGCAATGGCAGCGGACTCGTTTTCGCTGACAAGCCCTCCGCCGAACTCCTTATACGGCGGGTTGCACACTATGTTATTGAAGGAACTCTTGCCGAACAGGTTTGCCGCCTCCCGCAAATCACCGCAGACCATGGTTACCCTTTCCTCAAGGGCGTTCAGCTTAACCGTCCTCTGCGCCATTTCCGACACGGATTTTTGAATTTCGAGCCCGACAATACTCTCGGCTTGAGTTTTATGGGTGAGCAAAACCGCAACAATTCCGTTTCCCGAGCACATATCCATTACCCTTGCTCCCTTTTTGACAGACCTTGCCGCAAAATCCGCCAGCAAAACCGCATCCACCCCAAAGCAAAACTGCTCAGGATTTTGTATCAGCCTTAAATTATTCAATCCTAAATCGTCAACTCTTTCGTTTGGCTTTATTATTTCTCTGTTCATCCTATCTTAAATCCTTATTTCTGTTCATATTTTGTTCATATTTAAAGTTTTTTGTTCACAAATTATTCATATGGTAAATGTATATAATAAAAACCCAATCATATTATGCAAACTGCACAAAATCACTCTTTATTTCAGAGCTGTAACAAATCGAAAAGGCCGTAACCACGGGGTTTAGACGGGTTTTTCGGGGTATTTTCCGTTTATATTACATTTGTGTTACAATTTTGTTACAGAGCAAAATATTAGTTTTTTCGCACTGTTTTCCTGTTATAATGCCATATAAACAGTATAGCAGAAAAAGTGATTAAGCACAATAACCAAATTTGCCGACTCTTAAATAAAATTCGGAGAAATTAAGAGATTTTATTAGAAATCAGCTAAAATAAAGAGAATACACCTTATTTTCAGCCGATTTTCGGTTTAAGTTGGTTTCAGGGGTGGTGGTACTTTTTTGAATGTTTGACGAATTTACGGAATGATTATATAATAGTCGGCGTAACGGAGATAAGGACTGATATGTCCAAAAATAATATTTGAGGTGATTCGATGTTTACAAGACTGATGAGAAAGATTAACTTGTCAGCCAAAAACTGCGTAGCTGCTACGGTATGCTCTTCAATGGTTATTGCTACCTGCTGCGGCTTTGCATATGCGACTCCGAGCGCTGTTACAATTTATGACTCGGATAACGCTCCCATAACAGTTAAAACAAACAGCACAAGCGTTGAGAAAATTCTGGCAAAGCAGGGCATTACCCTGAACGCCGGTGATGAAACAAATATCGCTTTAAACGAAATCGTTTCCGATAATTCTGTTATTGAGATTTACAGATCTATGCCTGTTAAGGTTACTCTTAACGGCGTAACTTCTGAATACAACACAACCAAGAAGCTGGTTGCGGACATTCTGGCAGACGTTGGTATTCAGGCGACAGACGATGAGGTTACTCCCAGAATGACAGACGTTGTTGAAGCGGGCGATGAGATTATTGTCAGCCAAGACGACAGCCAGATTGTTACGGTTTCCGAACCTATCGCTTACGAAACCGTGGAATACGAGAACACCGATCTGAACCCCGGAGAGAGAGTCGTAACTCAAGAGGGCGCCAACGGCGAGAGAGAAATCACATATAAGATTTATTATGAAGACGGCGCAGAGGTTTCAAGAGAGAGAATCGGCGAGCTGGTTCTTGCCGAGCCTGTAAGCGAGGTTATTGAGTACTCTCCCGATGAAGAGTTCGAGGTTGGTAAAATCCCCGCAAACAGACCCACAAATTATTCAAGAGTTGAGGTCTTTACAGCTACAGCCTATGACGCTTCCTATGAGGATAACGGTCCCTGGGCAGGCGTAACATCAACGGGTATGCCTATGGGCTACGGCGTTATAGCGGTTGACCCCAAGGTTATTCCCTACGGAACAAAGATGTACATTGAGTCTTGTGACGGAAGCTATATTTACGGTTACGCTATTGCAGGCGACTGCGGCGGCGCAATCAAGGGCAAGAAGGTTGACCTGTTCTACTGGTCAAAGGCTCAGTGCAACCAGTTCGGCAGACGTGACGTTTATATTTACTTCTTAGACTAATTTGGTTTTTATTCAGAAGAGGCGTATCAATTGTGATACGTCTCTTTTGTTATGCTCTGTTTAAAACAGAAAATTTGCCGTTTTAAACAGATGTTTGGTTGTGATTAGTTTAATAATGTCAATTTGTTTTATATTGAGGATATAGGGGTGATTTTTTTGATTTGTGCAAATTTCTGCCGACAATAACTAAACCGGAACCACAAATTAAGTAAAATCCATAACCCATATCATTTCGGCATAAGCTGCCGATGAGCTACGCCCACCCTGTTGCGCTCGCCGCCTCCGCCCCGAGCGCAAATCGTTCTCCCTCCGGGAGAAACGAGTTAGGGGACGTTGTCCCCTAAAATCCCTGCAATAAACAGTAAACTTATGGAAAATTTATATTATTTTTTGAAAAGACTTTGCAATTAACAGCCCGCACTGTGCGTTTGGGGAGGAGGGCGGCAAACGCAACGGGGCGGGCGATAGGTACACCAATGTGAGGATATAGAATAACAGGAATTATAATTTAAAAGTAAAGTTTTAGTTATTACACGATAGTAGGGGTGCAATAAATGGCGCCCCTACGAATTTAATGGGTTTCACATATCCAAAGCTGTTCGTTATGTAAAAACTTTACTTTTATAAAGTAATATCACAAATAAAAAATTCCTCGGGGGAGCGCCCTGAGGAATTTTTGATTAAATCCAAATCTTATTTGATTGCCTGATAGAGGCCGTACAGCATCTTTGAAGCCTCAGCTCTTGTGGCTGAATTTACGGGGTTAAAGTTACCCATATCATCTCCGCTTGCTATACCCGCGCTGTACAGATAAGAAACAGCAGTTACCGCATAATCGCTGATTGCCGCAGAATCCGGGAACTCATGGATTTCAACTGCAGGAGATCCCTGAGTTCTGTGGATAATAACCGCAATATCCTGTCTGGTGATATAATCTCCTACGCCGAAGGTACCGTCGTCACGGCCTGTTATAATTCCGTGCTCAACCGCTGCCGCAATATAGGGAGTGTACCAGTCTCCCGCGTCGTCGCTAAAAGTTGTTGTTGCGCCGGAATTAACCGTGTATCCCATAACGCCGACAATCATCTTTGCAAACTGCTCACGGGTTACAGGGGACTGGGGATCAAACAAACCGTTACCCACACCGTTTACAATACCCATATTATAAAGGGCTGTGATTGGCTCCTTCGCCCAGCTTACATTGCCCAGGTCGGTGAAAATCTCGTTGGTGTTTGTTCCTGTATTTGTATTGCCGCCTATAACATTATTGTTATTATTGCCGCCGCCATATGTACCGCCGCCATATATACCGCCGCCGCCGCCACCGCTCGAATATGAGAAGTTGGCAACAACAGTCATCACTCCGCCCGAAACATAGTTGGGAATAGAAGCTGCCTTAATTGTTACGGCGTTACCCGATACTGTTAAAGAGCTTCCGTTCACCTTAAAGCTTGAGAGAGAATATCCGTTCTGAACCTGAATTCTGAACGTCAGAGAGCTTGTTTCGTCATAGTAAACATCCTCTATTGTCTGCTGAGTCTTTGAGCTGAAACCGTTTATTGTCTCGGAAGCAAGACCCGAAACAACAACTCTGCCGCCCTTGCCCACAGTTACGTCTATGTCGAAATACTCAACGTCCTCATCGCCGCCCATTGCTTCGGCAAGCTCCTCAAGGAGAGCCATAGTCTCGTCAAGATCCTCCTGAGCATAAATCACTTCATTTCTGGTGGTTACGCTTACAATATCGCTTGAAATCTCGGTTCTGAGCTGCTGTCTTGTCTCGTTAAGAGCCGAGAGCTGCTCCTCCGCCGTGCTGATTAAGGATTTCATCTCTCTGATGTCGCTTGAATCATAGTTTGACGAATTGTTAATATACGTTGAAGTATAATCCTTAATAGTTGTATTTGATGAGCTGTACTGGCTCGAAGCATCGTTGTAGAGCTCCTCGTCTGTCATCTCGTCAACCGTTGCATAAATAACAATGTTTGACTCGGGCATTTTTATTGTTCTTGAAATCTTATTAATGCTGCTGCCCTTAATGCTTGTCTGAGTACCGTCCTCAACCTGATAATATGCCTCGGTGTATCTGTATCCACGGCTTGTATTACCTGTGATTTCAACCTCTTCTCCTGCCGCAGCAGCAGTAGGTGAGGGAGCGATTGTTGAATAGGGAACCGGGTCTACCGTAATAGAGTACTTGTTGCTCGGTGTTGCGGTTGTCTCCGGTGTTGCCGTTGCGTCAGGGTCTGCTGTTGCGTCAGGATCCGCTGTCGCGTCAGGTGTTGCTGTCACGTCGGGATCAGCCGTTGTGTCAGGAGTAGCCGTAGCGTCAGGATCTGCTGTTACGTCAGGTGTTGCTGATGCGTCAGGCTCTGCTGTAGCTGTCGCATCAGGGTCAGCTGTTGCGTCAGGATCCGCTGTAGCCGTTGCATCAGGCTCGCTGTCAGTTGTGGTTGTAGTAGTTGTTGTTGTGTCAGTATCGGCGAATACTGCCGGCATAACCGAAACCATCATGCACAAAGCAATCGCCAAAGCTAAGCTTTTAAAGTATTTCATAATCAATCCTCCTAATAAAATTTGAAAATACTACACCCTATGTTTTACCACAGATTTCGCAATAAGTCAAGACAATTCTCCAATTGTTATACAAAAGAAACAAATGTAATTTATGGAAAAGTTAAATTCATTCGCCCGCCCCGTTGCGCTTGCCCCCTCCTCCCCAAGCACCGGGGCGGGCAGGGCTCCCGAAAAATCGAAGATTTTTTGGGAAAGAGGAGCGATTGCCCGTAAAAGTGCAGCCTTGCTGAGCAGGCAAGGCGCACGAAAAGGGCATATTGCGACGACGGCAAAGCCTTTATCAAAATGCGAGGGGCTTTGGATATTTGCAAATCATTACGGTGTAGGGGGCGGCTTCCCAGACGCCCCGAGCCCTTATTAACAATAAATATCATATTATGTGGATTTGGGATTTTCCTTAATTCAAAGTACCTGGTATTTTATATAATTACATTGGTTTGTTGGCGGGCGCAATAAATGGCGCCCCTACGAATTTTATAGGTTACAGATACTCCAATTTCATTTGCAAAAAAGAGGGCGGGGAAAATCCCCGCCCATATCAAATTATGCTTTGGGTTCGCAGTCAAACTTGCCGTCCTTAACGTCCACCGTTACGCTGTTGCCGGGCTTAATTTTGCCCTCCAGCATACGCTCCGCTATCATGTCCTCAATATCCGACTGGATCGCCCGCCTGAGAGGTCTTGCGCCGTAGTTATCGTCAAAGCCGTTCTCGGCTATCTTTTCTATGGCAGCGTCTGTAAACTCAACGGCTATGCCGTTGTCCTCCAGCCTCTTTGCAAGCACCTCCAGCATCTTGCCGGCTATGGCCTTGATGTTCTCGCGGGTTAGCTTATGGAACACGATAATCTCGTCAATTCTGTTAAGGAACTCGGGCTTAAACGCCTTTTTCAGCTCGCCCATAACGTCCTCTTTAATCTGCGCGTAATCCCGCTCCTTCTCCTTTTCAGCGTCTGCCGCCGCAAAGCCCAGGGGCTTGCTGCCGCCGCCTGTGATTAATCTTGCGCCCAGGTTTGAGGTCATAATTATAATCGTGTTTCTGAAATCCACACGTCTGCCCTGGCTGTCGGTCAATATTCCGTCCTCAAGAATTTGGAGCAGGATATTGAACACATCGGGATGAGCCTTTTCTATCTCGTCAAACAGGATTACCGAATAGGGCTTAGTTCTGACCTTATCGGTAAGCTGTCCGCCCTCGTCATAGCCCACATATCCCGGAGGTGAGCCTACCAGTCTTGAAACCGAGTGCTTCTCCATGTATTCGGACATATCAACGCGGATAACCGAATCCTCATCGCCGAACATCGCCTCCGCAAGAGCCTTTGACAGCTCCGTCTTACCAACGCCTGTGGGACCTAAGAAGATAAAGGAGCCTATAGGTCTCTTGGGGTCTTTAAGACCCACTCTGCCTCGCCTTATAGCCTTGGCAACCGCCGTTACCGCCTCGTCCTGCCCAACCACACGGTTATGCAGAATTTCCTCCAGTTTAAGCAATCTCTCGCTTTCGGTCTCCTCCAAATTCTTAACTGGAATACCCGTCCACAGTGACACAATCTCGGCTATTTCATTTTCGGTTACTTCCTTTGCCGCATCTGAGTTGTCGTTTGTCCAATCCTCCTTGGTCTTGCGCAGCTCCTCCCGAAGCTCCTTTTCCTTGTCTCTCAGCTTTGCCGCCTTTTCGTATTCCTGAGTGGTGATTGCCGACTCCTTCTCGGTCTTTACGGCTTCAATCTTCTGCTCCAGCTCGCGCACGTCGGGGGGAGCCGTCATGCTCTTCAGCTTTAATCTTGAGGCCGCCTCGTCAACCAAATCTATTGCCTTATCCGGCAGGAATCTATCGGAGATATATCTGGTAGACAGGGTTACCGCCGCCTCCAAAGCTTTGTCGGAAATCTTCACCCTGTGGTGAGCCTCATACTTATCTCTGATACCCTTCAGGATTTCCAGCGCCTCCTCAGGGGTGGGCTCGTCAAGGGTTATGGGCTGGAAACGTCTTTCAAGGGCGGCGTCCTTTTCAATATACTTGCGGTATTCTCCCAGAGTTGTCGCGCCGACAATCTGAATTTCTCCTCTTGACAGAGCGGGCTTTAAGATGTTTGCCGCATCGATTGCGCCCTCTGCCGCTCCCGCACCGATAATGGTGTGGATTTCGTCAATAAAGAGAATAATCTTTCCCGACTTCGCAACCTCCTCCATTGCCTTTTTCAGTCTTTCCTCAAACTCGCCTCTGTACTTAGCTCCCGCAAGCATTGAAGACATTTCAAGGGTAATAACCCTCTTGTCCTTTAGAATTTCGGGAACCTGACCGCTTGCTATTTTCTGAGCCAAACCCTCTGCCACAGCCGTCTTACCAACGCCCGGCTCGCCTATAAGGCAAGGATTGTTCTTTGAACGTCTGCTCAAAATCTGGATAACCCTTTCTATCGCCTTATCTCTGCCGATAATCGGGTCAAGCTTACCCTCTCTTGCCATTTGAGTCAAGTCCTTGCCGAACTTCATCAGGGTGGGGCAGTCGTCCCGCTTGCCCCTATGGCTGTGCTTAACGGGCTCGCCGCCCACCTGATAGCCGCCGTACTGACCGTCTGCGCCGATAGCGTCCCCTTCCTCATCGCTGAGCATGTTTATAACATCCGAATACAGCTTCTGGGGGTTGGCGTTCAGGGTTATCATGATTTTTGAGGCTATGCTTCCCGTTTCACGGAGCAGAGCAATAAGCAGGTGCTCTGTTCCCACGTAGTTATGTCCCAGCCGTCTTGCCTCAACCGCGCTGCGCTCTATAACGTACTTGGTTCTGGGAGTAAAGCTGCTTGGGGGCTGGTTTACGGGTGTTCCCGTCTCAATCATGCTCTTGATTACATCCAACACATTATCCTCATTAATATCGTTGGACTCGAGGATTTTAGCGGCAACGCCGTCACCCTCCTTTATCAAGCCCAAAAGCATATGCTCTGTTCCCACATAATTATGCCCAAGCTCCATTGCGCTCTCCGCAGCCAGGTTAATGGCATTCTGGGCGCTCTCCGTAAATCTGTTTTCAAACATAATTAACACATCCTCTCTCTGATTATCTCTCCCCGCTTTAAGTCGCGGGAGAGCTCGTTTGCTGTATTGTAATTTTTAATAATATTGGCAGGCAGTATGGAATAAGTAATTTCGTTTAGCTGCTCATAGCCTATGTCCTTTATTATGCCCAGGGCAACGCCCAAACGCACATCCGACAACCGTTTCATCGCCTCGTGAGTGGTGACTATAACGGCGTTCTTTAAAATTCCGCAGGAACGCATAATCCTGTCTTCAACTCTGTACTTGTCGTTTTTGTAAAGCAGCTTTCTCAGCTCCCGCTCGTTAGTTATAACCTCGGACACCAGCTGCTTGAGTCTCTCGGCGATTTCCTGCTCGGTCATGCCCAAGGTCAGCTGATTTGAAATCTGGAATATATTGCCCAGCCCCTTTGAGCCCTCGCCGTATATTCCCCGAACCGTTAAGCCCAGCTGGGAAAGAGAGCCCGCAAGCTCGTTGAACTTTCCCGTCAGCACATATCCCGGCAGGTGTACCATAACCGAAACTCTGAGACCTGTTCCCGCATTTGTGGGGCAGCAGGTCAGGTAACCGAAGTCCTCATCAAAGGCGTAGTCCAGCTTTTCTTCAATCACGTCGTCAAGCAGGTTGGCGTTCTCAAAACACTTGTCAATGTCCAATCCCGCCTCCATACACTGTATTCTCAGGTGATCCTCCTCGTTAATCATAATGCTGACCCTGCTGTCTCCGCTGAGGATAAGACCGCGCTTTTTGCTGTCGTCAATCATCTGGGGACTGATTAGGTGGCACTCGGATATAGCCTGCTTCTCATAATCCTTCATGTTGGACAGGTCGATATATTTAAGGTTCATTTCCTTAATGCTTTGGTGCCGCTCTGTGTCCCCCTCAATATTTGTGAGGGCGTCCGTGCACCTGTCTATAACCTCCGCCTGCTGCTTTCCCGAGGCAGCCAAGGGGAAGGGCAAGCCCTTTATGTTTCTGGCAAGTCTCACGCGGGAGGACAGAACAACGTCCCCCTCGTTACCGTAATTGTTATACCACATATCTTACGCCTCCCCTTTCAGTTCGTTAATCTCATCTCTGATTTTTGCCGCTTTTTCAAATTCCTGCTTCTGCACTGCCGCGTCAAGCTGAGCCTTGAGCCGTTCCAGCTTTCTGCTGTTTTTAAGAGCTCCGCCGCCGCGCTCGGGAATTTTCCCCACGTGCTCATAGGTGCCGTGAATTTGCCTGAGAGGTCTTAAAAGCCTGTCGTGAAAGGTTTTGTAACAGTCTCCGCAGCCCAGCTTTCCCTTTGAGACAAATGCCTCGTAGGTCATGCCGCAGCTTGGGCACTTGCTGACCGCCTTTAAAATCTCAGGCTCGCCCACTCCCTGAAGATGGCTCGCCAGGTTATAAAAGGCGGAGGTCAAATTTCCAAGGCCTGCGTTATCATACATTGAGCCGGGGACTATGCTGTCCGCGACCTGCTTTGCGCAGCTGTGACATACGTGCAGCTTGCTCTTCTTCCCGTTTATATTGCAGTAAAGCTCCTCCACTGCTTCATTATTGCCACACATCTGACATTTCATAATTATCAATCCTTTCTCAATTCTTACGCAATCGATACCAATATATTTTTCAGTATGCCCGCTCTTATTTGGTCTTGTGCGGGCTGCTTGAGAGGGAGCGCCTTTTCCGTCAGGGCGCTTACTATTATTTTTGCCTCTCTGCGGTCAAGCAAGTCGTAATCAAGACAATTTTTAACTATGGCGCAGGCGTCGGTATAGGTTATGCTGTTCCCCACCGCGTTTATGACGTGCATAAGACTTGTGCTCTTATCACCCAGGGAAACACGGGTTATCTTTACATAGCCTCCGCCTCCTCTGCGGCTCTCAACCAAGTAACCCCGTTCCGGAGAAAACCTGGTTGATATAACGTAGTTTATCTGTGACGGCACGCAGCTGAATTTGTCAGCCAGCGCATTTCTCTTAAATTCAATTTCCCCGCCGTCAGCCTCCTTTAGCATTTCGTTTATAAAGTCCTCGATAATATTGCTGAGTTTCACTTGTTAACCACTTCCTAATTCGCTTTTTACTGTAATCTTAAATTCAATTTTGACTTTGACTTTCTTTGACCTTTGACTATATTATACCACGGTTTTTTAATTTGTCAAGGGGTTTTTAAAAAAATTTTTATAAAATGCGCCGCATTTTATTATTTTCCCATATAATTTATATCCTCACATTGGTGAACCTGGCGCCCGCCCCGGAGCACCTGCCCTCTCCTCCTCAGGTGCTCGGGCGGGCGAACAATAGACAAAACCTTTATCAAAGTAAATAGGGTTGGATATATGTAAATCATTACGATGTAGGGGGCGGATTCCTATACGCCCCGCATATAAACCAATGTTATTATATGAATTAACAGGAATTATGATTTAAATAAATTCCCAAATTCGTATAATATAACGCTGACCGTTAATATATTCAGCGGGCGCAGCTGTGACCCAACATCTTTGATGTTGGTTTGCGCTAACTATCCCAAGTTATACAGAGTAACTAATGTCAATAATGATACAACATTTGTTGCTGATAAAGCGGCGCCCCTACGAATTAAAAGGATTATGTATATATTAAGTATTTTGCGTTAGCAGAAACCGTTTGTATGGCTCGGGGCGTCTGGGAAGCCGCCCCCTACACCGTAGTAATTTACACATATCCAAACTCGTGAATTTTGGTAAAATTTTAGTATTTACATGGCACTACAAATTCCTATTCGCTATTCGCTAATCGCTAATCGCTACGTTAAAAAGGAGCTGCCTTGCGGCAGCCCCTTAATTTGCTAATCAACATATCTCTCAAACTTCGCTCCCACAAATCTTGTCTTGGAGCCGTTTGCGATGTAGAAATAATATTCCTTTCCGCTCTCCACCGGAATTACACACATAACCTTTTTATTCGCCTCATCAATTTCATTGGCGTATATATTCTCTGTTGCCGGGTCTGTTGCTCCTGCGGGAACCGCATAGAACACGGCAAGGGGTGGGTTTGCCTTAACCGTTACGCCGTAAGCATACATAGTGAAAATTCCGTCTTCGGACGCTGTGTACTTCATGGCGCAGCCCGTTGCCACACCGTTTTCAGCGTCCCAGCCGCCGTTTGTATTCTTACAGGTTATTGCAAAGCTGTTGGTAAATCCGTCCGGATAAATCTTTGTGTCGGACATTGCTCTTTCAAGCTGCACCATACCGGTAAGACCGGGCATAAACTCTGTGCCCGCAGCCTTGTTCTCGTCTCCCGATTTAGCCGTCCAGCTTGAAACCAATTCAACATTGGGCGTAGGAGTTACATCTGCGTCCGGTGTGGGAGTGGGCTCTGTTGACGGGTCATAGTCGGGAACGTCCGGATCATAGTCCACATTGCGAACATAGGAGCCGTCTGCAATAGCATTGGCATATTCCTCAACATAGAGGTAACCGCCGGGAGCGATTGTTGTGGAGTCGGCAGGGTCAAACTTATCAAGACCGTTTGCGTCCTCCCACTCGTTGGGAATACCGTCGTTATCGCTGTCCTTTGCCTTTGTTCCCGTAAGCTCCGGATAGCCGCCCACATCGCTTGGGGAGTCTATTAAGCCTTTTGCACCATAGGTTGAAGTACTTGTTCTAACCTCGTTAATAACTCTTGTGTCTATGCTGTCGCGGACAACGCTTGCGCCAACACCGTTAAGTACAGACTCGTAGGCTTCCTCTGCCGTCTGAGTGGTTACGGGATAATCGTCACTATATCTAAAGTGAACCTCTTTTGCCTGGTCGGTCATGTTGCTGTCTGTCCAGATATAGTAATTCTTCGCATTGCTGTCCTTATCAACGCCCTTGGTGTTATCCGCCGTCACGGATGAGTTTCCTCTGACGTAGTTACCGCTGACATACAGGTCTGTGCTCCAGGGAGACACAATACCGTTACCCGATGAAGTGAGCTGGAAAATCCTGCTTCTCACGGTGCTCTTTGTAGCGGGACCGTACTTATAGTAGCAATTTACTATGTTTACGGGCGCTCCCTCCTGACCGCCGTAAGCCGAGTTGCCGCCCCAGTTATAGATAACGTTATTCCTCAAATCCGTAAGCTGGGTCTGGGCGCTCATATCATATTCTTCGCCCAACACATAACCCGACGCAATTCTCGGATTTCTGCTGTCGTGGTGAGCCAAAAGGTTATGGTGGAAGGTTGCGTTATATCCGCCCCAGATACCGCCGTAGCCATGACTCTCCTTGGCATGCACAGAATTTTTAAGACTCTCGGAAATTATGCACCACTGCATAGTAAAGTTTGTATTGTCATAGAAAGAAGCACATTCATCAACAGACCAGCTGAAAGTACAGTGGTCGATAATAATATTATTACGGTTTCTGCCGCCGATAGTGTCCTCCTCCATTGTCATGGAGTCGCCCATTCTAAATCTTAAATAGCGGAGGATAACGTTATTTCCTGAAATATCAGTGTTGCAGTTTTTAATGCAGATACCGTCTCCGGGGGCTGTCTGACCCAAAATCGTCAGGTTATCCGCCTTTATGGTCAAGGTATCGGTAAGCTCAATGTTTCCTGCAACGTCAAACACAACAACTCTGTTAGGCTGGGAAACTGCGTCTCTAAAGGTTCCCTTGCTGCCGTCGTCGGTCAGCTTGGTTACGTGGTAAACCTCCGGCTCCGCGCTGTCTCTTGCACCGGTCGTCCACATTCCGCCGCCCTCTGCGCCGGGGAACGCCGCCAGCTGAACCTGCTGCATGGAAATAGGCTGCAGCGAACCTGCCGCCCAAACGTAATACTTAACGTCTGTGTAATCCGCCTTATTAAAGGTCAAGTTTATATCTGTTTCGGTTTCCTGAGCGGGGGGTATATTCTCGATTACCGCATCTGCAACCATGTTGCCCTCATAAGCTGCGGCAATAAACATAAGCTCGTTACTGCTGTTGTTCAGAATTTTTGCAGTGACAGCAGCTCCGTCAAGGACGGGAGCCTCAACATAGTACACTCCGCCGTCCGCTTCACCCTCCACAGCCGACACAGGCGCGATATATATTCCCGAAAGAACAACGCACAATGCAACCAGCCACGCCAGGGCGCTTAGCCTTTTTATCTTCATTTCTGCTCCTCCTCTGTCTTTTTGTAGTTATCTTAACAGAGACATTGTACAACATTTTCAGCAATTAGTCAATCTCATAATAGTAATTTAGCAGTATGCAACAATAAATCCGTTAATATTTTTGTATTATAACAATTTTTTGGTAACAAAAAAGGGGCTTGCACCTTCGTCGCACTATGCCTGCGGAGCAGGCGCTTCTCCCCTTTGCAAACAACAATTTATCCCACATAATTTATATCCTCTCATTGGTATGCATATCGCCCGCCCTGTTGCGTTTTTATCGGCAACAACTTAGGACTGTTATTGACATTACACACTATTAACAAATCGGAATAGTGAGTGCCGTCCAACTTCAAAGAAGTTGGGTCACAGCCCTCCTCCCCAAACGCACAGGGCGGGCAAATGGTTTCAAAGGCAAAGCCGTCAAAATACAAAAGGGCGGCTGTTAAGCCGCCCCATATATTCAATTACTCTGCGTAATTTTCCTTTGACTTTCTGAGGTATACATTGTATCTCTCGGTCAAGTCTTTCTCTGCCTTGTCGAACAAGCCCTGTGCCTCGTCCGGGAAAGCTCTCAGGAGCTGGAGGTATCTGTTCTCGCCCTTCATGAATTCCTGAATGCTTCCTGTGGGAGCCTTTGAATCCAATGTGAACGGGTTTGTACCCTCCGGTGCCTGAGGATTGTATCTCCAGAGGTGCCAGTAACCTGCTTCAACAGCCTTCTTCTCCTCGGCGATTGAGTTACCCATGCCGCCCTTTGCCTTAATACCGTGGTTGATACACGGAGCGTAAGCAATAATCAGTGACGGACCCGGATAAGCTTCTGCCTCCTTGATTGCTGTGAGAGCCTGCTGCATGTTTGCGCCGAGAGCAATCTGTGCAACGTATACGTAGCCGTAGGTTGTTGCGATCATACCCAGATCCTTCTTCTTAACTCTCTTACCTGCTGCGGCAAACTTAGCGATTGCTGCTGTAGGTGTAGCCTTTGAAGCCTGACCGCCTGTGTTAGAGTAAACCTCTGTATCTACAACGAACAGGTTAATATCCTCGTTAGATGCGATAACGTGGTCGAGACCGCCGTAACCGATATCGTAAGCCCATCCGTCGCCGCCGAATACCCACTGTGAACGCTTAACCAGGAAGTCTGTTCTTTCAGCAATTTCCTTAACTGCGGGGTTAGACATATCGGCGTCCTTAATGAGAGCCTCAATCTTATCAGCAGCAGCCTTTGAAGCTTCTGCGTTGTCCTTGCCTGCAATCCACTCGTCAAAAGCGGCAGCCAAGTCGCTTGAAACAGCGTCCTTAGCCTCGTTCATGCGGCTAACCAGAGTTTCTCTGATCTTCTTGTTTGCCGCAACCATACCGAGACCGAACTCTGCGTTATCCTCGAACAGTGAGTTAGCCCATGCGGGACCTCTGCCGTTTTCATCCTTGCAGTAAGGCATTGAAGGTGCGGAACCGCCCCAGATTGAAGTACAGCCTGTTGCGTTTGCAACCATCATTCTGTCACCGAACAGCTGAGTGATAAGCTTAATATAAGGTGTCTCACCGCAGCCTGCGCATGCGCCTGAGAACTCAAGGTAAGGCATTGCGAACTGAGAGTTCTTAATGCTCTTCTTCTTGTCAACCAAGTCTGCCTTATTGGGAACAGACATAGCATACTCCCAGTTGGGCTCTTCTGCCGGAGCAACATCATCGATAGGCTTCATAACCAGAGCCTTCTCCTTTGAGGGACATACGTTCGCACAAACGCCGCAGCCCAGACAGTCAAGAGGAGCAACCTGAATTCTAAACTGGAGACCCTTAAGCTCGGGACCCATAGCGGGTTTAGCCGCAAAGCCCTCGGGAGCATTCTGAGCTTCCTCATCTGTCAACAAGACAGGACGGATAGCAGCGTGAGGACAAACAGCCGAACACTGGTTACACTGGATACAGTTCTCAATCTTCCACTCGGGAACCATAACGGCAACGCCGCGCTTCTCGTAGCGTGATGTACCTGTCTCGAAGGTACCGTCCTCTCTGTCAAGGAACGTGCTTACGGGGAGCTTGTTACCGCGCTGTGCGTTTACAGGCTCAACTATCTTTGTGATGAACTCGGGCTTGCCGCTGTCGCAAACTTCCTCGTCAACTGCGTCTGCCCATGCAGCGGGAACGTCAACCTTGTGCAGCGCGTCAATAGCGCCGTCAACAGCGTCACAGTTCATCTTAACGATTTCGTCACCCTTCTTGCCGTAGGTCTTCTTTATAGCGTCCTTGATGTAGCCAACCGCCTCATCAAAGGGAATAACGTCTGCCAGCTTGAAGAATGCGCTCTGTGTTACCATGTTAATTCTTGTGGGGCCGAGGCCAACCTTAACGGCAACATCAACAGCGTTGATTGTATAGAACTCAATGTCATTCTGAGCAATATATCTCTTTACGTTTGCAGGGAGGTTCTTGTCCAGCTCCTCGTCTGACCATACGCAGTTGAGCAGGAACTTTCCGCCCTTCTTCAGACCCTCGAGAATGTCGTACTGGTGAACATAAGCCGGCTTGTGACATGCGATATAGTCAGCCTCGTCCAGGAGATATGTAGACTTAATGGGAGTCTTACCAAATCTCAAGTGAGACATTGTAACACCGCCGGACTTCTTTGAGTCATAGTCAAAGTAAGCCTGAGCGTACAGGTCTGTGTTATCACCGATAATCTTAATAGCGTCCTTATTAGCGCCGACAGTACCGTCACTTCCGAAGCCCCAGAACTTACAACGGGTTGTTCCCTCGGGAGCGCAGTTTACAGTCTCGCCCAGAGGCAGTGAAAGATTTGTAACATCGTCCACAATACCGATTGTGAAGTTTGACTTGGGCTCGTCTGCCTTAAGGTTGTCAAATACAGCAACGATCTGTGTGGGAGTTGTGTCCTTTGAACCCAGACCGAAACGTCCGCCCACAATCTTGGGAGCGTTTGCGCAGTCCTTATAAACATTGCAGATGTCCAGGAACAGAGGCTCGCCCAGTGAACCGGGTTCCTTTGTTCTGTCAAGAACAGCAATCTTCTCAACAGTCTCGGGCATTACGTTAAAGAAGTACTTGGGTGAGAACGGTCTGTAAAGGTGAACCTCAAGAACACCAACCTTTTCGCCCTTAGCGTTCAGGTAATCAACCGTCTCCTCAGCAGCCTCACAGACACTGCCCATAGCAACGATAACTCTTGTTGCCTCAGGATCTCCGTAGTAATTAAAGGGCTTGTAATCTCTGCCTGTAATCTTAGAGATCTCGATCATGTAGTCATTAACGATATCGGGGATAGCGTCATAGAACTTGTTTGAAGCCTCTCTGCCCTGGAAGTAAATATCGCCGTTCTGAGCCGTACCGCGGAGAACAGGATGCTCGGGGTTAAGAGCGTTATCCTTAAACGCCTTAAGAGCGTCCCAGTCAATCAGCTTTTTAAGGTCTTCGTAGTCCATAACCTCAATCTTCTGAATTTCGTGAGAGGTTCTGAAACCGTCAAAATAGTGCAGGAAAGGAACTCTGCCCTTTATTGCTGCCAGATGAGCAACGCCGCCCAGATCCATAACCTCCTGAACGCTGTTTGAAGCCAGCATAGCGAAGCCTGTCTGACGGCAAGCCATAACATCCTGATGGTCACCGAAGATATTCAGCGCGTGAGCCGCAAGAGCTCTTGCACTAACGTGGAAAACTGTCGGTAAAAGTTCACCGGCAATCTTGTACATGTTGGGGATCATGAGAAGAAGACCCTGCGAAGCGGTAAATGTTGTGGTAAGAGCGCCTGCCTGGAGCGAACCGTGAACCGCACCTGCAGCGCCTGCCTCAGACTGCATCTCCAGCATTTCAACTGTTTCGCCGAAAATGTTTTTCTGACCCTTGGCGCTCCATTCATCAACGTACTCAGCCATAGGCGAGGACGGAGTGATGGGGTAGATAGCTGCAACTTCCGTAAACGCGTAAGCCACGTGAGCGGCAGCGCAGTTACCGTCCATTGTCTTAAATTTTGCCATTTTTTAAAATCCTCCTTGGATATAAATAAAAAATTAATTTTTTTCAAACTTTGCGGATTTCACGGAGAAAACCGAATTTCTCCGTCTCCTACTAAAGTATATCATACTATTTCAGGAATTTCAAATGTTTTTGAAGAAAAAATATAAAAATTTTTAATTTTTTTTAATAAAGCTGAAACAATACTGAATTTACGGGCTTTTCTAAACAACACCGCATAAAAATACCGGCAATAATACCAATTTTTATGCAGTAATTTTGTCATAGTCCCGCATAAATATTAACAAGACCTAAATACTATTTACTGTATTGACAATATATGTTATAATTTAAGCATCTTTGAAAAAGATACTAACAAATGTATTCCTAATATAACGTAATAGCTAAACCTTTATATTTAAACTTATCTATTTTGATAAAGGCTTTGCCCTTGAAACCAATGCCGAGCCCATATTCCGCCACACCAAGCCGCGGCGGCAATGTCGCCAAAGCCTTTATCAAAATGCACCACAGGCGTAGGGCTCCCGAAAAACCGATAGGTTTTTTGGGATTGAGGAGCATATGCCTGTAAAAGCGCGGACTTGCCGAACAGACAAGGCGAGCGACAAAAACATAATGCGACGAGGGGCTACGCCCCAAACCCCAATATAAGCAATATTGAATATTTGAACGCAATTCACAATGCCGATTTAAGAAACGCCTTATTGGCAAATTTAAATAGTGTATAGAATTAAATTACTTATCTGCGCCGGTGTAAAACGGCGGAACGGAGATTTTTATGAGAATTATAAAAGAACTTTCTAAATACTTAGGCCCATTTATATTCGCGGTTGCTCTCATCGCGGTTTATAAGACCTTCGACAACTTCGGAAATATTATGGCTCTTATAAAACATATTATAGCGCTGCTCAATCCCTTCATCATCGGATTTGTTATCGCGTACATTTTTATAACGCCATGCAACGCCATCGAGAACTTTCTCGGCAGGCGGAAAACTGCCTTTCTGAATAACCACCGCCGCGCCATAGCCGTTTCCGCAATATATATTGTGTTTGCGGGATTAATCGTTTTGGCGATTGTGGCAATCGTACCCGCGTTGGTTTCCAATCTGATTGAGTTTGCCAACAATATGCCTGCTCTTATGGCCGACTTTGCCAACTGGTTTAACGGGCTTAACCTTGGGGTCACCTTTGACGACGATACAATAAGACAGCTTCTCAATAACGAGATTTTCTCGATTGAGAGAATTATGACCTATCTTAACTTTGACAACGTGAACAAGTACGCCCGCGGCGTTATCAGCGCGGGCTCGGGGCTGTTCAACATCTTTATGGGAATAGTTATTTCCATATATATACTTATTGACAGGGCTTCTCTCAGGAACACTGCCGAAGTCCTGTTTGAAATGACCGTAAAAGAGAAAAGCCGCGTTGTTATCACCAAATATCTGAGCCGCATAAATGAATTTGCCCATAAATACATTTACTGTATGCTGGTTGACGCCATAATAATCTTTGTAGCTTCATTTATAATACTCTCGGTAGAGGGTGTGACCTACGCCCCGTTATTCGCAATGATGCTGGGACTGTTTAACCTTATCCCCTACTTCGGCGCCATTACCGCCACGGTTTTAACCTCCCTGATAACAATGTTCACAGGGTCAATCACCCAAGCGGTTGTTGCCTTAATTTCCATGATTGTCCTGCAGCAGCTTGACGCTAACTTTATACAGCCCAGGCTTCTTTCCGGCTCTCTTAAAATCAAGCCTTTTTGGGTTATCTTCGGAATACTTTTGGGCGGAGGACTGTTTGGTATTGTGGGCATATTCCTGGCCGTCCCCATTACGGCCCTGTGCAGAAGTATAATTATTGACATAGCTAAAAGCAAGACGACCCCCACCTCTTAAGGAGCGGGTTCCCGGACGCCCGCTGATATGCCAAAATAATCCGGGTTGCGATACATAATTCCCAATTATTTCGTATGGGCACGTAATAACTAAAACTTTACTTTTATACTGTACCTATGTACTTTTGATTAAATTGAATACTTTGGCCAAACGCCCGCCCCGTTGCGCTTGCCCGACCTCCCCAAGCGCCGGGGCGGGCAGGGCTCCCGAAAAGTCGTAAGACTTTTTGGGAAAAGGAGGAACGACGCAGCGGGTGACTGATTTTTGTGCAAACAAAAATCGGAGCAGAGCGGAGTCCGTTCCGGTAGAGGGCTCCCGAAAAATCGAAGATTTTTTGGGAAAAGGAGCATATGCCCGTAAGAGTGAAGCCTTGCCGAACAGGCGGGCAGGGCTCCCGAAAAGTCGTAAGACTTTTTGGGAAAAGGAGGAACGACACAGCGGGCGACTGATTTTTGTGCAAACAAAAATCGGAGCAGAGCGGAGTCCGTTCCGACGCCGTAGGTCAATTGCACCATAAATATTATTAGGTCACTGTGACATAATAATATTGAGGTGAGCTTTATGTCTAGATTAAAGAAATTGCGCAACGAGAGAGGCTATACCCAAATTAAAATGCAGATGCTCACAGGCATTGACCAGAGCGACTACTCAAAGATAGAAAACGGCAAGCGTTACTATACCTTTGAGCAGTGCAAGCGCATCGCTCTTGCCCTTGACACCAGCATGGATTATCTCGCCGGGCTCACCGACCAAAAGGAGCCTTATCCCCGCAAGGGATAGGCCGCTTCAAAACGAGGGACTTACGAAAATGAACAACAATTACCTAAGCTATAGGTTTTTCAGAAATCGACCTCTTGTTTGTTTTGCCGGACTGTTTTTATTCGGAATTGTCTTTTCAATCATTGCGGGATTGGCGGATAACGGCCTGTTGGTTTTGCTTCCAATCCTTTTCACTGTCCTTTTAATTCTTATCGTCCTGCATTTGTGCAGAAAATCTCTTTTGTCATGGATTATGTTTCTGTGCCTGTCGTTTCTGATCGGCATTTTATATCCCTGCTTATATAACTCCGCTTTCCGCAGCGACTTGCTCTCGCTAAGCGGCAGCCGGGCAACGGTATACGGCATTATTATGTCCGAACCAAAGCTCAGCTCAAGCGGCAAGACCATGACCGCAACTCTTAAAACAGATTACATAAAGACCAAAGACAAAGAATTTTCAGGCGGCGGGAAAATCATGGTCTCCATACCCCTTGGCAGCGATGTTAAGTACGGCGACGGTATAAAATTTTCCGCGCGCCTAAATCTGCCTGCGGAAAGATTAGGGGACTTTAAGTACCGCCGCTATCTTTTAACTCAAGGCTGCTGCCTTTACGGATACGCGGACAGCTTTGAAACCTATGAACCTCAAATGTCTCCCTTTGAGAAATTTTGTTATCTTGGCTACATAATTAAGGAACGGTTTTGTGACTTTGTTGACTATGCGGTTATGGACGTAAATTTAAATGCCCTGCTTAAAGGCATTATCTTAGGCGACAAAACCGACTTTTCCGACCGATTGTATTCTCAAATGTCAGGCTCCGGATTTATGCATATCGCCGCCGTGTCCGGCTTGCACATCGGCTTTCTCTGCAGCTTTATGCTGCTTATCTTCAAAAGACTTCCCCTTCGGCTGCGCTCCGCCGTTCCTTTACCTCTTTTAATATTGTTTATGTCCGTTTCAAACTTCACTCCCTCCGTAAACCGCGCAGCTATTATGGCAAGCTTTATTCTTTTGGGAAGTGTTCTGCTCCGAAATCCCGACACGACCACCTCTCTGTTTGCCGCCGGTCTTATTCTATGTCTTGTAAACCCGTACATAGTCTTTAACGTGAGCTTTATTATGTCTTTTACCGCAACTCTGTTTCTGGTGGTATTCAGCAGACCCTTTTCTCAAATCGCAAGCCATTTCAGCTTGCGTATTTCCCACAGGCTCGTAAAGCAGAACAACCGTTTGAGAACAATAATAAGCTCCGCTCTTAACCTCCTGTTTTCCTCGGCTGCTGTTTCGATTGCCAGCCAAATAGGTATCACCCCCATATCGGCATACATATTCGGTCGCATTTCCCTGCTGTCCTTCGTGGGCAACATAGCGGTTGTTCCCTGCACAATGGTGGTGTTTACCGCAGGCATAATCTGCTTCGCTCTGTACCTCGTATATCCGCCTCTTTCTCTGCCGGGAGCAGCCGTGGTTCTAAACCCGTTCCTCACAATAATTCATGAGACAGCGGACTTCTTTGCCCGCTTCTCCTGCACCCTTTCTCAAAAGCCGAGCTTTATCATAATTATAGTTTATTACCTGCTGTGCATTGCTCTGTACCGCTTAGTAATTAAGAAAACAAAGGAGCTTAACCACCCCGAACACGGCTTTTTCTTCGAAAATTAAAATATTTTATACCTGATCCCGTTTCTGACAAATTTTTTCTTGTAACTTGATTATAATACTTTCGTAATAAATTGTAACACATTTACGGAGGTATTTACAAATGAGAAACACAGAACTTATGCCTGTTGAAATGTCTCTTCAGGTGCAACAGCCCAAGAAAAGGCGAATCGATTTAAATCCCCGGGATATACCCATTCGGCTGCTGGGCGTCCTGTTCGCCGGAGCAATGCCTGTGGGCGGTCTCGCTCCATTCGGCCTGTCGTTCCTGACTCTGGATCGGAAGTTTTCCCTGAAAAGCGTCATAAATCTTATATGCGTATCCGTCGGATACCTGCTGCTGTTTGATTTTTATCTTGCTCTTAAATACATATCGGCGTGCGTCCTGTTTGAAACCGTTCTCTTTGTTATAGAGCGCAGCGAAAAGCCGTCTCTGTACTTTATCAGCGGAGCGGCGGCGCTCTGCGCCTTGGTTTGTGAAACAGCCGTCCTTATCTGGCAGGGCTTCACCGTGGCGGGGCTTATACTCATAATCTGCGACGCGACCTTAATTATGGTGGGAACCATGGTCTTTGACAGAAGCCGAGACATTCTCCTTGAAAACAAGTTCCTCACCCAAGCCCTTAAAACCGATGAGAAAATCAGCCTTTGCATCATGGCGGGAGTAATTCTCCTCAGCACCCGATATCTTACGGTAATCGGCGTCTTTAATATCGCAAACTTTCTGGCATGTATTATTCTGGGAATAATCACCCTGACCCACAAGGGAATAACCCCCGGCGCCCTGGGCGGAATTGTCTGCGGCATTATCCTCGGCATAGACGGGGACTTCCCGGAATTTGTCGCCGTATTTACTATTTTGGGGCTGTTTATGGGCGGCGCGGCTCAGATAGGAAAAAGCGTGGTTTGCATGTGCGCCGCGCTGTTCGGCTTTGGGATTTTGCTGTATCTGGGAATACCGTTGGGACAAGTCCATATGCCCAATATATACGAGCTGGCTTCCGCAGCGGTGGTAATATATATTCTCCCCAAAAAGGTTATACTCTCGGTGGAACGGATTTTGGATTTCCGCATGGACACAGGAGGGGACGCCGTCCGCTTTAAGGAATACGTGGGCGAAAAACTGACTTGTATTTCCGACTCCTTTATGGAAATTTCAAAAACTTTTGAGGAAATCTCGGATAAAGAGAGCTCCACCGATATGACCGATATCTCGCTGATGTTCGACACCGCCGCTGACAGAATTTGCAAGAGCTGCGACCGGGCAGGCTATTGCTGGCAAAAGGACTTTAACGCCACCTATGCCACAATGTTTAAATTTCTTGAGATTATGGAGAGAAACGGAGGACTTCGCCTTGAGGACGTGCCCAAGAGCTTTTCCGACAAGTGCATTCGCCTGCTTCCCCTTATAACCGAAATAAACAGATTGTTTGAAGTGTACAAGGTAAACACTTCTTGGAAGGGAAAACTGCGGGAAAACCGAGAGCTGACCACCCAACAGTTCAGTCAGATTTCCCGAATTATAAAAAACGCCGCCGAGGAAATATGCGATGAAAAGACCTTTAATATAGCCGCCGCCGACGAGATTAAGGAGGCTCTGTCAAACATGGGCATAGCCGCCGAAAGAGTTGATGTTGTGTGCGACCGAAACGGAAAATATTCCGTTGAGATAAGTATTTTAAACTGCGAAGACTTCGACCTGTGCCGAAAACGCATTAAGCCCATTATCAGAAAGGTTCTGGGCATAAACGTTGCCACCCCGTACAGCCGCTGCGAAGACAGACATGACGGCAGGTGCAAAATATGCTTCTGCCAAATCGAAGGCTTTGAACCCGCAATCGGCGTTGCGAGCATGGCAAAGGGCGCAGAGAGCGGGGACAAGCACTGCGCAAACTATCTGGCAGGGGGCAAGCTCGCCGTTACCATAAGCGACGGTATGGGCACAGGGCACGCCGCCGCCCGTGAAAGCAGCGCAATAGTACGCCTCCTCGGCAGCTTTTTGGACGCAGGTTTTGACAAGGCGGTGGCGGTAAAGCTGGTTAATTCGGTTATGGTGATGAAGTCCGCCCGAGACGCCTTCGCCACGGTGGATATGTGCGTTATCGACCTGTACACAGGTCAGGTTGAATTTATCAAAAACGGCGCCGAGGCAAGCTACATCAAACACCACGAGTATACCGAAACCGTCCGCACCGCCTCTCTGCCCATAGGCATTGTGTCAATAAACGATATAGAAACCTTTGCCAGAACCCTGGAAAGCGGCTCCCTTGTGGTTATGACTAGCGACGGCGTTGTTTCCTCTCCGGAGGATAGCTGGATAAGGGAAATGATTGAGGCAGTGGACATCAGCATTTCCCCCAACGACCTTGCCAAGCTGATTTTAGACGAAGCCACCCGCCGAAACGCAGCCAAAGGAACCGAGAATGACGACATGACGGTTATCTGCGTAAAGCTGACAGACAGAGCCGGCGCAAAATACAATCCCCCGGTAAAGCTCGCCTCATAGGATATTTAAATAAAAATGCCGCAGGGGCGGCTAATGAAAAAAAGTTGGATTTTTTATGATAAATTTATTGTACTGTACATTTATTTATTATAGTACTATGTAATGATTAAAACTTTATATTTAAATTATAATCCCTGTTATTTTATATACTCACATTGGTGTGTCTGTCGCCCTCCCTGTTGCGTTTTTATCGGCAACAACTTAGGACTGTTATTGACATTGCACACTATTACTAAATCGGAATAATGAGTGCCGTCCAACTTCAAAGAAGTTGGGTCACAGCCCTCACCCCAAAGCGCCGGGGCGGGCTTTAATCACATAAATGGGTTTGGATATTTGTAAATCATGACGTTGTAGGGGGCGGATTCCCATACGCCCCGAATCATACTGACAGCTTATATCATATTATACGGAATTATGATTTAAGTAAAATACCAAATCCATATAATATGACAGTAACCGTTGTGTATATGCGGAGTATACGGTGATATCCCCCCACACCCCAAAATTTATTTTGTTAAAACAATCGCCGTATTGGCAGCCTCGTCCCAATCCACGGTATAGCCTAAGTTTTCCGAGAGGAAGCGCAAAGGTACAAAGGTCTGATTATTTATCAATCTGGCGGGGACGTCCATTATGGCAGTGGCTCCGTTGACTGTGGCAGTGGTATTGTCTATTGCAAAGGTAACACTGCGGGGTGTTCCCTCCCCGGTCGGGACGGAAGCAGTCGCTGACTGTGTCGCATTGTCCCAGGTTACCTCTGCGCCCATTTGCTCAAACAGGAAGCGCATCGGCACTAAAGTGCGGTCACTCTCTATAACCGGCGGCTGGGAGAAGCCGAGGATTTTATCGTTTAGGCGGACATAGGTTGGTTCATCAACCGCTAATTGTTCTAATTCATTATAGTTGCAATAGGCATATTCAAAATTTTGATAACGCTTTTCATATGAATTAATGCTGCACAACAGCATATCGTTTTTTACTTCACTAATCATGTATAGATTTTGGTTTTCTTCCGGTAGATCAACAGTATTAAAATATATGCCGTCTTTTGACACCAAAAATTTCCCTTTTAATGATTTCTCATAAGTTGACGGTATCGCTATATACAGCTCCCTAAGCGGAAATATCTGAGAGATATCTACTGATTCATATACTATCTCTTTATCCTTATTGTTGCTATTAAATGTATAAACATTTTGCGGTTCTATGTTTCTTTGCTCATAAAAATTTAACCTATCCTCCGCTGTTACAAGACTATTTTTCACATGTAAGGTTGTCTTGCCGTTTGTAATTGGTATAGTGCCGTCAACAGAATATTCATACCAGTTTTCAAAATCTGTTGTACAATATGTCTTTTGTTCCTTTACAGTGCGATACGGTTCATATGGGATATCTCTTGGATCTTCCGAATAAAATAAAAGATATTTTGTAACATAAAACACTCCGTCAACATATGATGTCAGTCCGATTGAATTATCAAACTCGACTTCTTTCACCACGCTAAAGTTTTCTTTGCTTAATATGGATAATTTTGCAGTACGATAATAGCTCATTCCATACGGAAATTGCAAAGAGTGGTCAGATAAAACTATGTACTCTCCTATATCTATTGCCGTACACTGAACCCAATTCATATTCACATCGTATACTCGCTGTAAAATATCCGCATTATCATTATTTGTAATTTGTTCCCAATTGATTTTGTCTTGACTGTAATATGTTAAAACTTCAAACTCATTAGATAAATCCTTGTCGGCTAATTGCCATTTTAGGTATCCTGCACCGGTAGAGATAGTCGTTTCTCCGCCTTTATCATTCAAAGTATTATCAAAGGGAGTGTATTCAATTTGTGTTGCAGAAACAGTACTGCATATTAACATTATATTTAAACATAACATAAGTAAAAATATTTTTCTTAACATAATTAGTTTGTCCTCTCATAAAACTTATTTAAGCAAAACACCAAATCCGTATAATGTGGTATAAACTGTGTTGGGAAATCTGCAGCGCGGCTGTGATCCTTATCAGGGTATTTGCAAACTTACAGTTATGTATATGCCAATCCTGTTTGTTATAGTGAAAATTGATGGACTGTCGGCGGGACGGATAATATCCGTCCCTACGAATTAAACGGTTGTAATGACGATGATATTTGTAAAGAAAATCGGAGCAAAGGGAACCTTGCTCCGACCATATACTTATTCGTTTTTACCAACGTAGCTTGACACCAATTCTTCAAGGATTTCGTCACGCTCCAGTTTACGAACCAGACTTCTCGCCCCGTTATAGGACGTAATATACGACGGGTCTCCCGACAGAATATATCCCACAATCTGGTTAATGGGGTTATAGCCCTTTTCGGACAGAGCCTCGTAAACCGTCATAATAATCTTTTTGGGTTCGGGGCGCTCGGTGTCCACCTCAAATTTCATTGTTTCCTGATTTTCCATTCCAATCACCTGCCTTTTATTAATGTATTTTACTTATTATCTAAGCTCTGCGTTTAAATTCTCTTTCAGCTCTGCCAGAATTTTGTCCACAACTTGGTTAATCTCTCCGTCAGTCAGAGTTCTGTCGGCGGCGCGGAAGGTGAGAGAGTATGCCACGCTCTTTTTGTTCTTGCCCACCTGCTCTCCGGCGTACACGTCAAACAGCTTAAAGCTCTCCAGTATATTCGCCCTGTTTCTGCCTATAATCTTTTCGATTTCGCCAACGCTTATACTGTTGTCAATAACAAGAGCAATGTCTCTGCTCGAGGCGGGGAACTTGGGCAGCACCTTATACTTTCTGTCAAAGGTGGCGTGCTTCAGCAGGGTGTTAAAGTCAAGCTCCGCACAGTAGATTTCGGCGTCAATCTTAAATTCCTCCGCAACAGAGGGGTGAACCTGCCCCATAACGCCCAGGGTTTCGCCGTTTATGAGCACTCTTGCGCATCTGCCCGGGTGGTAAGACAGGTTTTCTGACTCTGTCTCAAAGGTAATCTTCTTAATTCCCAAATCTTCAAGCAAGCCCTGAACGTGTCCCTTAAGGTCAAAGAAGTCACAGCCGCCGTACATACCCATGGCCACAACCTGCTTCTCATCGGGGAGAGTTTCGCCGCAGGGAATATATGTCATTCCCAGCTCGAATATTTTCGCCGAGGAAGTGCGCCTGTTATAGTTAGTTTTAAGAGTTTTGATTATTGAGGACAGCATAGATGTTCTCATAATGCTGTTCTCCTCACCCAAGGGGTTGGTTATCCTAACAACATTGTCCATAGGGATGCGGGTCATCTCAAATTCCTTGGGGTCGATAAATGAATATGTTATGGTCTCATACATACCATATGCAGTGAGGATGTCTCTTATGCGATCCTCAATTTTTTGTTTCATGGTCTTGCCGCCCACGACAACGCGGCCTTTCATCATCGTTGTAGGCAGGTTGTCGTAGCCGTAAAGTCTGGCAACCTCCTCGGCTATATCCGCCATGGACTCTATATCCCCTCTGAAGGTGGGGACAACAACCTTTCCGTCCTCAACCTTGAACTCAAGGCGGGTCAGGTAGTTAATCATATCGCTCTCGGATATATCGGTGCCCAGGAACTTGTTCATCTTTTCGGGCTCAAAGGGCAGAACCGTGTTCTGCTTTTTTACGGGGTAAACGTCAATGGCTCCGCCCACAACTTCTCCGCCGCCCATCTCCTCAATGAGCTCGCAGGCGCGGTTGATTGCGTTAAGGCAGTTCTCGCTGTCCAGACCCTTTTCAAACAGGGCGGAAGCATCTGTTCTCATTCCCAGAGCCTTTGCGCCTCTGCGTACCAGAACGGGGTTAAAGCATGCGCTCTCGAACAAAACCGTTGTGGTGCCGTCCGTAACCTCGGAGTTGGCGCCGCCCATAACTCCCGCAACACCTATAGCCCGCTTTTCATCGGAAATGGCGATCATGCCCGACTTGAGCTCTCTGGGCTGGTCGTCCAGAGTTTCAAGCATCTCTCCGTCTCCCGCATTGCGGACGATAATCTTTCTGCCCTCAACGTTGTCAAGGTCGTAGGCGTGCATTGGCTGGCCGTATTCCAGCATGATATAGTTTGTGATGTCAACCACGTTGTTTATGGCGCGGAGCCCGCAGGAGGTCAGCCTGTTCTGCATCCACTTGGGAGAGGGGCCGATCTTCACGTTTTTAACAGCCCTCGCCACAAATCTTGAGCACAGGGCAGGGTCTGCAATCTCAACCCTTGCGTAGTCGTTTACGTCTTCATCGTTGCCCGTGGGCTTAATCTCGGGAACCTTAAAGTCTCTGCCGAAGGTAGCTGCGCTCTCGCGAGCCAGACCGATAATGCTCATGCAGTCGGGGCGGTTTGAGGTAATCTCAAACTCGGCAACGCTTTCGTCAAGCCCCAGTGTCTTCGTAATATCCTCGCCGATAGGCGTATCGTCGGGGAGAATGAGTATTCCCGTGGCTCTCTCCTTGGAAATTCCAAGCTCGTCCGTGGAGCACATCATGCCGTAGCTGGGCACGCCTCTGAGCTTGCCCTTTGTAATCTTAACGCCTCCGGGCAGAGTGCTCTTGTGCTTTGCCACAGGAACCACGGCCCCCTCAAACACGTTGGGCGCGCCGGTAACAATCTGTATTTCCTCGTCCCCTACGTTAACTTGGCAAACAACCAGCTTGTCCGCATCGGGGTGCTTTTCTATCTTTGTAATTTTGCCCACTACAACATTTTTAAACTCGGCTCCGGGACTGGCGATACCCTCAACAATAGAGCCGCTCATGGTAAGACGGCTCTGGTACTCCTTTTCGGAAATACCCTCGGTATCCATGTAATCCTTTAGCCATGAAAGTGGTAAATTCATTTTTGTTTCCTCCTAACTTAACCGGGATTTCTTCATAAAATCCCGTACCTGCCCGGAGCCTTTCAGAATATATATTTGCTTCTCCGGATGAGCGCTTTTAAGGTCATCTAAAATCTCCATGTACCTCTTGCGGTTCACGCCCTTATACAGCACCCATTTGACAAATTCAAAATCTATCTTTTCTCGGCAGCCCTCGCCTATGTCCGGGCGGCTGCCGCCCCTGTATTTAAAATACCGTCTAAAAACTCTGTACAGCCTTTGAAACCTGTTTATATCAAGAAAAATCACAGTGTCCGCCAGAGCCATGCGCTCCTTAAACAGTACCTTGCGGTAATTGCCGTCAATGACCCAGCTTTCTCTCTCAAGGACCGGGCGGAGGGTGTCGATTTCGTTCTCCACCGTGTTCTCCGTCCAGTTAGGCAGCCAGTGTACAGCGTCCAAATGGGTGGCGCTAACGCCGATTGCCTCTGCGATTTTGCTCGCCATAGTGGATTTCCCCGAACCGGAAAACCCGACTATCATTACGCGCTTCATGTTAAACCTCGAACTGCTTCAAAAAGCCCAGGTCGTTTTCGTAGAACAGTCTCAGGTCGTCAATATCATATCTGAACATAGCAACACGCTCAAGACCGATACCGAAGGCAAAGCCCGAGTACTTGTCCGGGTCAATGTTGCAGTTTGCCAGAACCTTGGGGTGCACCATTCCGCAGCCCAAAATCTCAATCCAGCCCTCGCCCTTGCATATGCGGCAGCCCTCGCCCTTGCAGTTAAAGCAGGAGATGTCAACTTCTGCGCTGGGCTCCGTAAAGGGGAAGTGGTGAGGTCTGAAGCGAAGTCTGGTATCGTCGCCGTACAACTTCTTAACAAACACCTCTAAGGTTCCCTTAAGATCCGCCATGGTAATGCCCTCGTCAATAACCAGTCCCTCAACTTGGTGGAAAACGGGGGAATGGGTTGCGTCAACAGCGTCGCTTCTGTAAACCCTGCCCGGTGAGATTATGCGGATAGGCGGCTTTTGCTTCTCCATAACGCGCACCTGAACCGGAGAGGTCTGAGTACGCAGAACCACGTTGTCATCAATATAAAAGGTGTCCTGAGTGTCTCTTGCCGGGTGATCCGGAGGGAGATTGAGCGCTTCAAAGTTGTAGTAGTCAAGCTCCACCTCAGGCCCCTCCTCGATTGTAAAGCCCATACCGATAAAGATGTCCTTAAGATCGTCCAAAACGGTGGTAAGGGGGTGCTTTCCGCCGCCGGCGGGCAGTTTGCCCGGCAAGCATACGTCAACGGTTTCGGAAGCAAGCTTTCTTTCCTTTTCAAGGCTTAAAAGCGCCTGCTTTTTCTCCTCCAAGGCATCTTCAATGTAGCCTCTGACCTGGTTTGCAAGCTGACCGATAACAGGGCGTTCCTCCGGCGTAAGCTTGCCCATGCCCTTCATAACGGCGGTAAGCTCGCCCTTTTTACCGAGGAACTTTATTCTGAGGTCTTCCAGCAGATTAAGGCTGTCCGCCTGAGCCAGCTTTTCTTCGGCTTTGGCCTTGATGGCGCTAAGCTGTTCTTTCATGTATATAACCTCCCAGTTTATTGTTAATCGTTATCAATATATTTTAACACAAAAATACATATATTTCAAGGGCTTACGGGCATTTTTTATTGCTTTTGCGGGCTTTTTCATGATTAATACGGCAAAACCCCTTGTTTTCTCCCTTTGTTTGTGTTAGAATATGGTATATTAATTTTGCGGGAGGAAGCTTATGGATAATGTTTTGATGTATGTTTGGCTTATTGTCGGCTTTGTGCTGTTGATAAAAGGGGCTGACTTTTTTGTGGACGGAACCTCGTCAATCGCTAAGCTGCTCAAGGTGCCGAGTATTATAATCGGCCTGACCATCGTCGCCATGGGCACAAGCGCCCCTGAAATGGCGGTCAGCGTCAGCGCAGCCATTAAGGGCAGCAATGATATTGTTATAAGCAACGTGCTGGGCTCAAACCTGTTTAACCTTCTTATGGTTGCGGGAGCCTGTGCGGTTATGAAAAATCTGCCTATTTCAAAGGATTTGAAAATGCGGGATTTTCCGCTATCAATTCTGTTTGCGGTCATACTGCTGTTTTTCTGCGTCAACTCCTTTATGATGGGCGGCAGCGGCAGCTTTGTTATAGGCCGTGCGGAGGGTGTGATATTGTTCCTGGGGCTGCTGGGTTATTTGGGATTTCTGGTGTACTCCACAATGAGGAACAGAACAGGCCTGCCCGAGGGGGATGAGATAAAGGTTATGTCCCCCTTGAAAAGTATTTTGTACACCGCTGTGGGAATTGCGGGAATAGTTATAGGCGGCGATTTGGTCGTTGACTCGGCAACGGATATTGCAAAGGCCTTCGGGCTCAGTGATATCATAATCGGGCTGACAATTCTTGCGGTGGGAACCTCCCTGCCTGAACTGGTAACCTCTCTTGTTGCCACAGGCAAGGGGGAGAACGACCTGGCGATGGGCAACGTTATAGGCTCCAATATATTTAATATTATGGGAGTCCTCGGTCTGTCGGCAATTATAAGCCCTGTTAAGGTAGCGGGCTTCTCGGTTATTGACTTGTGCCTGCTGATTGGGGTGAGCCTTATAATATATGTTGTGGTATGCCTCAGAAACAAAATCGAAAGAGGCACAGGTATCTTAATGGTTCTGATGTACGCCGCGTATATGACCTATGCGGTGCTGAGGGAGATCATGTAAATATTTTAGGGAAAGAAGGTATGTTATGAGCAGAAAGACCTTTTATATCATTGCCGCCGTCTGGTTCGCTATGGTGCTTATTGTCATTGCGGCAAGCTTCTTGCCGATAGTTGACGAAGCTACCAAGACGGAGGTCAGGAAGTATTTGATATGGGTTGTTGCCGTGGGTGCGGTTGCAATGCTTCTTATGCGAAGAATGATTGACGATTAAAAAACTGCCGCAGAGAGGGCGTGTCCCGTCTCGTGCGGCAGTTATTTTTTATGCGAGAGCGTCGGCAAGAGCTTTGAGCGCCTCTCTTGTCTCCGCTTTAACGGCGGATTTTATCGTGACCATAGGCTCGATGATTTCAATGTTCTTCATTCCTCCTAAAACGGCTTTAATCTTGTTACCCGCCATGGGCGCCCAAGAACCGTTTTCGATAATGCCAACCTTTCTGTTTTGGAACGACTTTGCCGCAAGATGGTTTAAAAACTCCTCTGTGGCAGTAAAAATGCCGGCGTTGTATGTGGGGGAGGCGATAACCAGCCTGTCGTATCTGAATGCGTCCTCCAGAGCCTCTGCCCAATCCTCTCTTGCCAAGTCGGATATAGCCACCTTAACACCCTTTTCTTTCAGCATCTCCGCAAGAATTTCGGCAGCCTGCTTTGTGTTGCCGTAAACAGATGCGTATGCAATAAACACGCCTGAGGTTTCGGGCTTGTAGCTGCTCCATGTGTCATACAGGCCGATGTAGTGCTCCAGGTTTTCCGAAAGCACAGGGCCGTGGAGAGGGCAAATCATGCTGATGTCAAGACCTGCCGCCTTTTTCAGCAGAGCCTGAACCTGGGCGCCGTACTTGCCCACAATGTTGAAGTAGTACCGTCTCGCCTCGCAGTCCCACTCCTCATCTATATCAAGAGCGCCGAACTTGCCGAAGCCGTCGGCAGAGAACAGAACCTTCTCGGAGCTTTCGTATGTTACCATAACCTCCGGCCAGTGCACCATAGGCGCCATGATAAAGTTAAGAGTGTGTGAGCCCAAGCTGAGCGAGTCGCCCTCGGCAACAACAACCTTTTTCTCCTCAACATCAATATCAAAGAACTGACCGATCATGGCAAAGGTTTTTACGTTGCCCACTATCTTCATGTTGGGGAACTTTTCTGCTGCAACCTGTATGCTTGCGGAGTGGTCGGGTTCCATGTGCTGAACAATCAGGTAGTCCGGCTTCCTGCCGTCCAGAACCTCATCGAGGTTGCTCAGCCATTCGTCACAGGCGCTTTTGTCAACCGTATCCATAACGGCAATTTTGTCGTCCAATATAACATAGGAGTTGTATGCCACGCCGTTTGGGATAATATACTGCCCCTCGAATAAATCTAAATCGTGGTCGTTGACGCCAACGTATTTTATGGAATTTGTAACCTTAACATCACTGTATTTCATGAAATAACCTCCCAAATTTTTAAAGTCTGCATGAATATATTTAAATCGGAGCAACCCGCACTGAGGGCTCCCGAAAAGTCGAAAGACTTTTGGGGAAAAAGGAGCATATGCCTGAACACGCTAAGCCTTGCCGAATAGGTAAGGCGAGCGTAAAAGGCATAATGCGACGCTATGGCGGGTCATCTTGCTTTTAGTTATATTATAACATTCTTTCGCCAAAGGTCAATATTTTTATGTGTAAAATTTGTCCTGTCGGCACGGGTCAAAATACAACTATTTGCCTAAAGAGCGGCTTATGATTTCATTCGGTACCCTGCGCCCCAGACGGTTTCGATATAGGTTTCTCCGCCGCGGTTAATCTTTTCCCGTATGCGCTGTATGTGGACGGTAACGGTGGAGGAGTCTCCCACGGCGTCAATTCCCCACACCCTGTCCAGTAAATGCTCCTTGCTGAACACCATGTTCGGGTTCTCCGCCAGAAACAGCAGCAACTCGTATTCCTTAACAGGCATTATAACTTCGCTGCCTTCAACAAACACACGGTGAGAGTTCTTGTCGATTTCAAGACCCCTGATTTTTGTAATATTTTGATTTTTGTCTTCAAGGAGTTTGGAAAAATATAAATATCGGGAAATATGCCTGTCCACCCTCGCCACCGTTTCGGATATGGAAAAGGGCTTTGTGATGTAGTCGTCCGCCCCCGCGCCGAAAGCCCGAACCTTTGAAGCGTCGCCGCCCTCGGAGGAGATGAAAATAATCGGTATGTCCCGCTCTTTTCTGATTTCGGAGCACAGGTGAATGCCGTCTCTGCCCGGCAGGACAACCTCTGTTATAACGCAGACGCAATCCTCCCTTAAAGCTATTTTCAGCCCATCCCGCTCATTGCCTGCAATTTCGCAGTCAAAGTGGAGGGTCATAAGACAGTCTTTAATAAATTTTCCTGCCTCCCTGTCCCCGTCAATAATTACAATTTTCATATCAGACCACCAAAAATTCCAAATAAAAGCTTGCGCCCGATAATAGACGCTTAATCTTTGCTTAAATTATATCAGCGGCAAATAACTTAGTCAAGCAAATTTTGCTTTAACATTAAAATATGATTTGATTTTTATGGCTATACCCATACATCCCGTATTATGTAACAATTTTTGCAATGCAAACAGGATTTGCGTATATATAACCTCTCTATTCGTAGGGGCGCCGCTTTTATCGGCAACAAACATTGTATCATTATTGACATTGGTTACTCTGTATAAAATGGAATAATGAGTGCCAGCCAACATCAAAGATGTTGGGTCACAGCCGCGCCCGCTGACTATACTAACGGTTGTAGTCATGTTATACGGGTTTTGTATTTTACTTAAATCATAATTCCGTTTAATTTTATTCTCACATTGGTGTGCCTGTCGCCCGCCCCGTTGCGCTTGCCTACCTCCTCCCCAAGCGCCGGGGCGGGCTTTATCAACATAAACATGATAATCACTGCAACAAATCAAATATTCGTAGGGGGCGGCTTCCCAGACGCCCCGTATTCAACCCAATGTGATTATATAAATTTACAGGCACTTTGGTTTTAAGAAAATCCTAAATCCACATAATATGGTATTTACTGTAAATATGGCAAGCGGGGCGTATGGGAATCCGCCCCCTACAACGTCATGATTGACAAATATCCAAATCCATTTATGTGATTAAAGCCCCCCCTGTGCGTTTGGGGTGGAGGTAGGCAAACGCAACAGGGCGGGCGACAGACATGCCAATGTGAGAATATAAAATAACAGGGATTGAGGTTTAAATAAAATTCTAAATCCGTATAATACAGCGTTGACTGTCAAGATGATCAGCGGGCGCAATTGTGACCCAACTTCTCTGAAGTTGGACGGCTTACGGTATTCCGATTTAGCAATAGTATGCAATGTCAATAATACACCTAAGTTGTTGCCTACAAAAATGGCGCCACCTACGAAATTGTACGGTTACTAATATCCAAACCCGATTATTTTGATAAAGAAATAGGCGGCAGTGTTGCCAAAGCATTTATTACTCATATGATAAAAGTTTTGAAAAAACTGTTGATTTAAAAAAGTCCTTATGGTATAATTACATAGGTATTGATTTATGAACGAAAGGATTTTTATATGAAGATTTTGTGTAGCAGAGATGTCTTAAATTCAGCTGTTATAACGGCGTCCAGAGCCGTTTCGGGCAGGTCAAGTCTTGCCGTGCTGGAGGGCGTTTATATAAAGGCGGAGGAGAACGGACGGGTTACTGTTATCGGCAACGATTTGGAGATCGGGATTGAGACTGTTTTGGAGGCGGAGGTTAAGGAGCCCGGCGAAATTGTTCTTGACGCAAAGCTGTTCGGCAGAATACTTGCGTCCCCTGCGGGCAGCGAGATTTCGATTGAGACGGACGAAAATAATTTGACCTTGATTAAGAGCGGAATGACCAAGATAAAAATTCCCGGAATTAACGCCGAGGAGTTCCCCGACCTGCCCCGGGTTGACGAGAATTATTCGGTCGTGCTGCCGGGGAATGTTCTTAAGAACATGATTGATATGACCGGCTTTGCGGCGGCAAAAACCGATAACGACCCTACAAGAATGGGCTCTCTTTTGGAGATTAAGGAGGACGGCTTGTCCATGGTTGCTCTTGACGGGTACAGAATTGCGCGGAGAAGCGTTTCCCTCGACGGCGGCTTTGAGCCTAAGAGAATGATTATTCCCGCAAAGTCCCTGTCGGAGCTTGCCCGTATAATCGGCGATTCGGAGGAGGATATTCGAATTGTGGCGGCTCCGGGGCACGCTATATTCAATCTTGAAAGCTGCAAGCTGGTAACGCGCCTGATCGAGGGAAGCTACACCAACTATGAGCGTATTTTGCCCACATCCTATGAGCTGGAGCTGGAGTGCTCCACGCATCAGATTGCGGACTCCGTAAAGAGAGCGTCGCTCATAATTATTAACGACCTTATAAAGGGTCCCATCAGATTTAACATCACAGACGGAAACATCAACGTATCCTGCGAAACCTCTGCGGGCTCGGTTGACGATAATATAACTGTGGACACGCCTCCCGGCGCCGACCTTGAAATCGGATTTTATAATAGGTACCTGCAGGACGTGTTCAACGTGATCCGTGACGACAGTATTATGATGAAGTTTAACAAAAGCATAAACCCCTTGGTTATCACTCCCGTTGAGGGTGACGATTATATGTATATGATACTGCCCATCAGACTTAGGAGCAGTAATTAGCCCGATGAAGGCAAACAAACTGAGCCTGACAAACTTTCGCAACTATGAGGAGCAGGAAATTGAGTTCGGCAGCGGCATAAACATTATCTACGGCGACAACGCCCAGGGCAAGACCAATATTTTGGAAGCCGTCCATATGTTCTCTATGGGCAAGTCAAACAGAACCTCTCGGGACAGTGAGCTTATCCGTCACGGAGAGCCTCGGGCGAAAATATATATGGAGTTTTCCTCCTACGGCAGCGAGAACTTCTTTCAGATAGAGATGTTCCGCAACAAGAGAAAATCCATAGTATATAACGACATTCCCGTGAAGAAGAACAGCGAGCTTTTGGGAAAGTTCAACGTGGTATACTTCGGGCCGGAGCTTTTGGGGCTGGTTAAGGAGGGTCCAAAAGGACGGCGGCGCAATCTTGACATGCTCATAAGCCAGCTGAGACCCAACTACTTTTCGGCGCTTACCCACCTTAAGCGGGTCGTGGAGAGCAAGAACGCACTGCTCAAAATGCAGACCCCGAACAAAACCCTCCTCGACATTATGAACGAAAAGCTCATAGAGCTGTCGGCGGAGCTGATAGGGTACCGCATTGAGTTTATCGGGCGTATAGAAGAAATAGCCCAAGAAATCCAGCTGGACATATCTGCTCAAAAGGAGCGGCTCAGCATGAGATACGCCTCCTGCATAGGCAGGCTGAACCCGAGCGAGACCATAAGCCGCGAGGATATAAAGGCGCGGCTTCGGGAGCGGCTTGAAGCAAACCGCAGCCGTGAGCTTGAAAACAGGGAGACAATAGTCAGCCCTCACAGAGAGGATATTGTATACGAGATAAACGGCAAGGAAGCAAAGTCCTTTGCCTCTCAGGGGCAGCAAAAGACCATAGTCTTGGTGGAGAAGCTGGCGGAGGTAAAGCTGATTGAGCAGGAGATAAACGAGACTCCTGTGCTGCTTCTTGACGACATAATGAGCGAGCTTGACCGCAGGCGCAGACGATTTGTCATGGCAAACATCGAAGATATGCAGATAATAATCACCTGCACCGACCTTGACGAGTTTACCGACAGTATCGGCAGCGGGGACGCAGGCATGAACAAGATATATGTGGAGGGCGGCTCAGCCCTGACTAAAAATTAGCTAAGGAGATTGTTATGTACCTACATTTGGGCAAGAATACAACTGTGGACTCGGGAGACGTGGTGGCGATTTTGGATATGGATAACATTACGATTGCCAAAAACTCCCGTGAGTTTCTGCGCTCTGCCGAGGAGCGGGGGATTGTCAGAAGCGTTGACGGGGACATACCCAAGTCTGTGGTGGTCTGCGAGAGCAAGGACGGAGAGGTTGTATATGTGACCAGTATCTCCTCAAAGGCGCTGGCGGGCAGAGTAAAGCGAATGGAGGATTTTTCGGGGTACTCTATTTTCGGCGGCGAATATTAAACAAGCAAATCGGGCAGGGGAAGCTCTGCCGAGAATAATATGCGGACGGCCCGCCGCAGTGGAACAAAAACTAACGGGCAGAAAGGCAATGAATAGTATGCAGGAAGAACAACATATTACCAGCGTTCCCGTGGGGGACTCTTATGATGAGAACCAAATACAGGTGCTGGAGGGACTTGAAGCGGTAAGGAAGCGGCCGGGAATGTATATCGGCTCCACCACTTCAAGAGGTCTGCACCACCTGGTGTATGAGATTGTGGACAACTCTATTGACGAGGCTCTGGCGGGGTACTGCACAAGGATCTTGGTTGAGATAGAGGAGGACAATTCTATCACCGTTACGGATAACGGCAGAGGTATTCCCACGGGTATTCACCCCAAAATGGGAATACCGGCGGTAGAGGTGGTTTTCACCCAGCTTCATGCCGGCGGTAAGTTCGGCGGCGGCGGATATAAGGTGTCCGGCGGTCTCCACGGCGTTGGTGCGTCGGTTGTAAACGCCCTGTCCGAGTTTCTGGAGGTTACAATAAGAAACGGGGAGCACGTTTTCTACCAGAAGTACGAGAGAGGTCACAGCTGTGGCGAGCTAAAGCAGATAGGCGACACATCCGAGACGGGAACTATTGTCCACTTCAAGCCGGACGGCGAGATTTTCGAGGATCTGGTTTATGACTATGACGTGCTGCGCAGGCGTTTGAGAGAACAAGCATTCCTCAACGCGGGCATAGAGATCGTCCTTGTTGACAAGCGTGCCGACGCTCCGGAGGACAAGCAGCGGGTTGAGCTTAGATACGACGGCGGTATTCGTGAGTTCGTGGAATACTTAAACCGCAATAAAGAGGCAATCCATGAGGATGTTATATATGTGAACGCCGTCCGCGAAAACTGCGAGGCGGAGGTTGCCATGCAGTATAACGACGGATATAACGAAATGATTTTGAGCTTTGCCAACAATATTAACACCACCGAGGGCGGAACCCACGAGGTGGGCTTTAAGTCTGCGCTCACTAAGGTCATAAACGATTACGCCAAAAAGACAAATATGCTCAAGGAGAGCGACCCAAAGCTGAAGGGCGAGGATGTTCGCGAGGGTCTGTCCTGTATTATCAGCGTTAAGGTCACCGAGGCGCAGTTTGAGGGTCAGACCAAGACCAAGCTGGGCAACAGCGAAATAAGAACTGTTGTTGAGAAAATGGTTAACGAGAAGCTGGGAGAGTATCTTGACGAGAATCCGGCTGTGGCAAGAATTGTTGTGGAAAAGGCGTTGACGGCTTCCAGAGCCAGAGAGGCAGCCAAGAAGGCAAGAGAGAGCACAAGGCGTAAGTCTGCTCTGGAGAGCAGCTCCCTGCCCGGCAAGCTGGCAGACTGCTCCGACAGAGATAATACCTATACCGAGATATATATCGTTGAGGGAGACTCTGCGGGGGGCAGCGCAAAGCAGGGCAGAGACAGACGCTTCCAAGCGATCCTGCCCCTTTGGGGAAAGATGCTCAACGTAGAAAAGGCGAGAATAGATAAGGTTTACGGAAACGAAAAGCTGGTTCCGGTTATAACCGCTCTGGGCGCAGGAGTAGGCGATGAGTTTGACGTTAGCAAGCTGAGATACGGCAAGGTTGTTATTATGGCGGATGCCGATGTGGACGGCGCACATATCAGACCCCTGCTGCTGACCTTCTTCTTCCGTTATATGAAGCCTCTTATTGAGGAGGGGCACGTGTATATTGCCCAGCCTCCTCTTTATAAGATTTCCAAGGGCAAGACCGATAAATATGCCTACACCGATGCGGAGCTGCAGGAGATTTTGGAGACCATGAGCGACGGCAGAGCTCCCACGGTTCAGCGTTATAAGGGTCTGGGTGAGATGGATCCGGAGCAGCTTTGGGAAACAACCATGAACCCGGAGACAAGAATAATGCTGCGGGTGGATTTGGACGATGCCCAGCAGGCAGACGAGACCTTTACCATTCTTATGGGGGATAAGGTTGAGCCCCGCCGCAGGTTTATCGAGGAGCGGGGAACCTCTGTTATAAATCTTGATATTTAGTTTGCACCTATGGAGGTTTTACGTTGATATTAATCGAAAAAACAAAAATTATGAATTTGGAGGGCGCCATTCGGGGCGCCCGCAATCCGATGAACAGTTGGGGCAGAAGCGACAGCTTTTATGATGAAAAGGGCGAGTATGTCTTAGGGGAGAACGACCTGAGTCTTGCCGTTCGGCTGTGCCGCGCGGGCAGCGATCACAGAAAGTTCATACGCCAGATTTTGGTGAGCGTTGATATAACGGCGCCTCTCTACTGGTGGAAGGAGTTTGACACATACAAGGTTGCAACAGTGGCAAATTCCACAAGCACCATGCATAAGATACATTCAAAGCCCTTTGAAAAGACCGATTTCTCCTGCGAGAAGCTGAGTCCAAGGGCAATGGAGGCATTTGTTGCTTATATGGAATTTATGGAGCTGAAGCGGCAACGGTTTATTGAAACAAAGGATAAGGCGGACTGGTATGATATTATTCAGATGCTGCCCTCCAGCTATAACCAGAAACGCACCGTTACCATGAACTATGAAAACCTGCTTAATATGTATTACGCCAGACGTAACCATAAGCTGGACGAATGGCATGAGTACTGCGATTGGATTTTGACCTTACCCTATACCAAAGAGCTTTTTCTTAAAGATAATGACTAATATAGAGCGAGCGCTTACCGACAGTCAGACTGTTTGACTGTCGGTTTTTTCATCAAAGAACAGAAAGGAGATAAAATATGGGACAGTATGACAGAATGATAGCGGGAGAATTGTATTCCTGCGCCATAAAGGATGAGTATAGAGAGAAGCTATATCGAAACTGCGTTAGGTTTATGGACGAATTTAACAGCACGTCCTACGGTGACTTTGAAAAAAGAGAGCAACTGGTCAGAGGCTTGTTTGCACACGTAGGTGAAAATTGCTGCATTAACAAGCCCTTTTATTGCGACTACGGATGCCATATCAGCGTCGGCGATAATTTTTATGCCAATTACGATTGTATTATTCTTGATATAAACAGAGTAACAATCGGAAACAACGTAATGTTTGCGCCGAGAGTGTGTGTTTACGCCGCGGGACATCCTATCGACAAAGATGTGCGAAACTCTTTGTTGGAATACGGCAGGGAGGTCACAATCGGGGACGATGTTTGGGTCGGCGGAAATACGGTAATCAATCCCGGGGTTAAAATCGGCTCCAATGTTGTTATCGGTTCAAATTCGGTGGTAACAAATGATATTCCCGACGGCGTTATTGCTGCCGGTAATCCCTGCAAGGTGATCAGAAAAATCACAGAGGATGATAAGCTGTTCTGGGAAGAACAGGCAAAGAAGTTTTACCGAGATCCGGATAAACAAAAATAAATTCCTTGAAAAAAGGGCGGGCGGCAGACACAATAGTGTAAAAATATAAATTAACAGGGTTAACAATTAAAGTAAATCTCAAATTCGTATAATATGGTATAAGCTGTTGATATGGCTCGGGGCGTATAGGAATCCGCCCCCTACACCGCAACAATTTACAAATATCCAAACCCGATTATTTACATAAATATTTATCTAAATTCCGTGCAGCGTCTTAAAAAGACGCCATCGTTTTTCAGACATAGGTTGACACTTTTTCTCTTATGTGATAATATATAACCTGAATTTTGCTTGCTGTCTACCGCAAGCTCCGATTTAAGAAAATCAATATAGGGGGAATTAATATGCTATTTTCTTTAGATGATATAATGGAATATATCGAAGAAAATGATGTAAAGTTTATACGTTTGGTATTCTTTGATATATTCGGCAGCATGAAAAACATATCTATTATTGCTTCCGAGCTGCCCCGCGCACTGAAATACGGGGTGACCTTTGACGCATCGGAGATAAACGGGTTCATGAACATCGGCGAAAGCGACCTTATGCTGCGCCCCGACCCTGCCACAGTTGAAATCCTGCCCTGGAGACCGCAGCATTCCAGAGTGCTGCGTGTGTTCTGCGACATTTGCTATCCCGACGGCAGAACCTTTGAAGGGGACTCCAGAAACATATTAAAGCGGTCGATTGACGACTTAAACGAGATGGGGTACTATTGCGAGGTGGGCACGGAGTGCAGCTTCTACCTGTTCACCCAGGATGAGTACGGAAATCCGTCAAAAACTCCCCACGACCAGGGAACCTACTACGACGTTGCCCCGGTTGACAAGGGAGAGAATATCCGCCGTGAAATATGCCTGACCTTAGAGGAAATGGGTATTCAGCCCCAGCGTTCCCATCACGAGGAGGGTCCCGGTCAGCACGAAATTATTTTTATGCACGGCAACCCCGTTGAGGCGGCTGACCACGTTATGACCTTTAAGAACATGGTTAAGACTATTGCGGACATAAACGGACTGTTTGCCTCATTCCTGCCGAAGCCCTTGGAAAACGAGAGCGGAAGCTGTATGCACGTGAACTTTTCCTTATACAACAAAAAAAGCGGGGAGAACCTAATTAACGTAAACAACGAGATTGGCAGACACTTTATGGCCGGGGTTTTGAACCACGTCAACGAGATGACCCTGTTCCTCAACCCCACCACCAATTCATACAAGAGATTCGGCCAGTTTGAAGCGCCGCTGTTTGTCACCTGGTCCCATGAGAACCGCCAGCAGCTTATGCGTATTCCCAGCAACCTTGCCGGGGACTGCAGAATGGAGCTGCGCTCTCCGGACGGAAGCGCCAACCCCTACTTGGTTCTGGCTCTGATTATATATGCCGGAATTGACGGAATTAAAAACAAAACCGAGCTGTGCGACCCTGTAAACGTGACCTATAAAGAACACATATCAGGGCTTGAACGCTTGCCCGAGAACCTTGACGCCGCCGTTAAATACGCGGAGAAAAGCCCGTTCTTAAAGCAGGTTCTGCCCGAAAATATTTTGACGACCTACATCAACAGGAAAAAGAAAGAGTTCGAGGGTTATACTAAAGCCGAAGACAAGGAAGCATATGAAAACACATTATATTTCGGCTCGATTTAACAAGCAGCCAATCTATAGGGGGAGGTGAGCCGATGGACACAAAAATCTTAATCGTATCCGCATCCGAAAAGAGCAGCAGCGCGCTGGCACAGCTGCTTAAACGTTATACCTGGAACAACTTGGATTTTGCCTCGAACGGCGCAGAGGTAAGGAGGGCGGTGCTCCGCTACCCTTATTCGGTAATTATAATCAACGCGCCGCTTAACGATGAGCAAGGGAACAAGCTGGCTGTAGACCTTGTGCACAGCACACGTTCATCGGTTATACTTTTAGCTAAAAGCGATATTGCGGAGGTGCTTGCCTCAAATGTTGAGGGAGAGGGCGTGTTTGTGGTTCCAAAGCCTATTGCCCCGCGGCAGTTCATAAGCGCGTTAAGGCTTTCTGTTGCCTTTAACCAAAGGCTTCAAAAAATGGACGCTGAGATACTCAAAAAAGAAAAGAAGTACGAGGAGCTCAGGACTGTTTCAAGAGCCAAATGCATCTTAATAGAAAAAGAGCACCTGACGGAGCAGGAAGCCCACAAATTCATTGAGCGGCAAGCCATGAACAAACGTGAAAGCAAGCTGCAAATCTCAACGGGAATAATTAAACGATACCTATAAAAGCAAAGCACGGGGCAAGCTCCCCGTGCTTTTATTTTAAATTCCCAGAGCCTCGGCGAAAACCTGTCCTATGGGCTCTCTTATTACCAAATCGGCGCGGTTGTCCGCCTGGGTTGCGCTCTTATTTATCAATATCAGCTTATCCCCCGCAAACTCATGTATAAGCCCTGCCGCAGGGTACACGTTAAGAGAGGTTCCTCCGATGATCATAGTATCGGCGCGGCGAATGGCGTTTACGGACTGCTCCAGCACCCTTTGATCCAAACTTTCCTCGTACAGCACAACGTCCGGCTTAACAACTCCTCCGCACTTGTCGCACAGAGGAACTCCCTCCGAGCCTGTTATTTTTTCAAGACCGTAGGACTCGCCGCACTTCATGCAGAAGTTCCTGTGAACGCTGCCGTGAAGCTCATAAACCTTCCTGCTGCCCGCCGCCTGATGTAGCCCGTCTATATTCTGGGTTATGACCGCCTTGAGCTTTCCCTGCTCCTCCAGAATTGCCAGAGCCTTGTGGGCTTTGTTGGGCTTCGCTTCTGTGAAAATCATTTTTTCCTTATAAAATTCATAAAAGGCTTCCGTGTAATACTTAAAGAATGTGTGGCTGACTATCTGCTCCGGCGGGTACTTATACTTTTGGTTATAAAGTCCGTCGCTGCTGCGGAAGTCCGGAATGCCGCTCTCGGTGGAAACTCCTGCGCCTCCGAAAAACACTATGTTCTCCGAATTATCTATAATCTCCCTCAATAATTCAGCCTTGCTCATAAAACCGCTCCTTTCCCTGAAAGAAAAAGGGCAATGCCACATAGCGGCACCGCCCGATTCCATAGAATAAAATTTTAATATTTAAGGTTTCCGATATTTAAATCAGCCGCTGTTTTATGCTGATATCAATATGATACACTAAAAAAACAGTTACGTCAATACTTTGAAACACAATTGTAATAATTATTTTTAGGCTATTGTTTTTTGGAAAGTAATGTGGTAAAATAATTCAGAAAACAATATTACGGAAAGGAGATTTTTATGAAACTGAAAAAGATTACCGCGGCGGTATGCCTTGGGTTGCTTATGGCGGCTCTGCTTCTGTCGGGCTGCGGCAGTGAGAAGACCGAGACGCAGACAACCGAAATAGGCGAGCTGTCACAAGGCTCATGCACCGTGCTGTTCACCATGGAGGACGGGCAGACCTTTACGGTTAAGTGTATGCCGGAATACGCCCCCGTAACCGTTGAGAACTTCTTAAGCTTGGTTAATTCAGGATTTTATGACGGGCTGACCTTCCACAGGGTTCTTGACGACTTTGTTGCTCAGGGCGGCGACCCCAACGGAAACGGCACCGGAGGCAGCAGTGATAAAATCAGGGGTGAGTTCTCAGAGAACGGCTTTGAGCAAAACACCCTGACCCACAAGAGGGGAAGCGTGGCAATGGCAAGGTCTAACGACCCGAACTCAGCATCCAGCCAGTTCTATATCTGCTATCAGGATTTGCCAAGCCTGGACGGCAAGTATGCCGTTTTCGGTGAGGTAACAGACGGCATGGAGGTTATAGACGGATTTTTGGAAGTTCCCAGAAACAGTCAGGGAATGCCCCAAACGCCAATCACCATACAGTCCGCAAAAATTATTGACTAAACAAAAGCAGCCTCGGCGTTTTGCCGAGGCTGTCATATTATTATCTATCTTTTCTGCGCAGGAAAACCGGAACGTCAATCCCGTCATCCTCGCCAACCTTGCTGAAAAGGTTTGAGGACGGAGCAGGCTCAAAAGAGCTCTGGGGCGTGAAGCTCGGCTGCGAAAACGTCGGCTGTGCAGGCTGCTGAGGCGCGGGTTGCTGCTGGGGAGCTGAATTGTAATTCATTCCGCTTAAAAAGCTTGAGAACGGATTTTCATCCTCCTTCTCCTGCTGACCGGGAACATTACCCTTAAAACCTGTAGCGATAACCGTGATGGCAATCTCATCGCCCATGTTCTCGTCAATAATAGCACCGATGATGATGTTTGCATCCGAATCGGCAGCCTCTTCAACCAGCTCTGCCGCTGTCTTAACCTCAAGGATACCCAAATCAGCGCCGCCCGTAACATTAAGAATAACGCCCTTTGCACCCTCGATTGTGGTCTCAAGAAGCGGGCTATGTATAGCTTTCTTAGCGGCCTCTTCCGCTCTGTTCTCACCTGTAGCCCTGCCTATACCCATATGAGCAAAGCCTGTGTCCTTCATAATCGTCTTAATATCCGCAAAGTCAAGGCTGATAAGACCGGGTCTTGAAATCAAGTCCGAAATGCCCTGAACGCCCTGTCTCAAAATATCGTCAGCCATTTTGAACGACTCGGTAAGAGGCGTTCTGTTTTCCGCAATCTCCAAGAGCTTGTCGTTGGGGATAACAACAAGGGTGTCAACAGCGTTCATAAGGTTTGCAATACCTATATCGCTGTTCTTCTGTCTTGTCTTGCCCTCGAACCAAAAAGGCTTTGTGACAATACCAACGGTGAGAATACCCTCATCCTTTGCGACCTTTGCAACTATAGGAGCAGCACCGGTACCTGTTCCTCCGCCCATACCGGCGGTAACGAATACCATATCTGCGCCCTGGACTGCCTTCTTAATATCCTCAACGCTCTCCTCTGCTGCCTTCTGACCAACCTCGGGCACAGCTCCTGCACCCAAGCCCTTTGTAATCTTCTCGCCAATCTGGATTTTCTGAGCAGCCTGCGACAAGGTGAGATCCTGCTTGTCTGTGTTGACCGCAACGAACTCAACGCACTTAACTTCTGCGTCAATCATTCTGTTGACAGCGTTATTACCGCCGCCGCCCACACCGATAACTTTTATTTTTGCGGGGTTTGTAGCTTCTGTATCGAACTGAAACACTTTATTTCCTCCTCTGTTATAATAACTCACAATAATCTACTTCGGATAATACTTTTATTATACCACGAAAATAAAATTTGTAAATAGATTTTTTCAAAGTTTATAAAAATTTATTAAGTTATTGTAACATAAGTAATAAAACATTTCAAAACACCAATATATTATTGTAAAAATTGCTTCGTCCAAACTATTGACAAACCAACATTGAGTCGTATTTTGATAAAGGCTTTGCCTTTAAAACCAATGCCGAACCCATATTCCGCCTCATCAGCAACAATTTAGGTTTATTATTGACATTACAAACTATAACTAAGTCGGAATACTGCCTGCCAACCAACATCAAAGATGTTGGGTCACACCCAAGCCGCGGCGGCAATGTCGCCAAAGCCTTTATCAAAACAAACGCCTGCGTAGCAGGCGCAAGCTCCCCAAAAATCAAAGATTTTTGGGGAAAAGGAGGAGCAAGGCAGCGGGCGAATGTTTTTCTTGACAAAGAAAAACGTAGCTTAGCGCACTTTGCTCCGACGCCTTGCCATGCAAATACTCTATTTTACCAGTCGGATTTTTTGACCCACGTTTATATTATCCGGGTCGGGAATGTCGTTATCGTTTAAAATATCCTCAACCGTGGTTTTATACCGCTTTGCTATGTTCCAGAGGGTGTCGCCCTTTTGCACAAAGTATATTATGTAAGACAGCATTCCGTTTCCCTCGCTGTCGTCGCAGTGGGTCTTTTCGATTGAAGCAATCGTCTTTATTCTGTCGTTTGCCGCAATCTTTACGGATATGCCTATGAGCAGCCGCAGGTCAACGGAGTTTGCTCCCGAAATGGTGTACCCCATATGGTTCACAAAAATTTTCGCGTCGCACGCCACGTTGTCGCTGTTGTTTTCAGGCATATCAAAGCTGTGCTCAAACTCTGTGGAGGTCTCAATGGGGAACAGAGGCTGGTTTTCGTCACGGGAGCTGCACAGAACCTTTACCGTAACGCTTCCCTTAACATAAACCGTGCTATCCTTGATTTCCACATCGTCCACCGAGGTCTTCTCCATTGTTACGCGGCAAACCCCGCCTATATCCGAATCCGTAGGGCGGCGGCTTGCGGTACACTTATGTGTTATCTGGGCGGTCTTGCTGTCTATAAGCTGTTCCGGAGCCGTCTCGCGGAACTCCAGGTCAAGAATATTATTTTTGGCGTCGTATGCGTCCACAATAACCCGAGGCTCCGCCACCAGATAACCGCTGACTATAACGCCCACAACTACCTCTATGCCTAAAATTCTCGCTTCCCCGTCCATGTTATCCATAATCTCGGTGTATATCTCTCTTACGCAATACTCCACGTCGCACTCCATATCGTCCTGTGCCTTAGGCGCGTCAAACTGTTCCTCATAGGGAAGGGAAAACTCGGCAGTGCGAATGGCTCCGCCCTTGTCACCGCCCGCCTCGCTGTCGTCCTCATACAGAACGCTGACCTTTAGGTTTCCTCTCATCCGCACGTTGCCGTTTGTGCAGACGGCTTCTTCCGGCTCCACAGAGGCGTTTGCGCATAAAACCTCGCCAATTTGCGGCAGCTTGGAGGAAATCTCATGCTGACCTCTTAAAATTACGCTGCCGTCCGAAACAAACTGCTTATCCGCCAGCCTGAGGGGCATCTCCTTAAACTGAATGGTACATATTGCGCTGTCCTCCCTTTTCTCCTGTCTCGGTGAAAAGGGCAGCAAATCCGTTACGGGAAGGGCGGGCTGCACCTCCTCCCCTTCCTCTGTTCCCGTGGGGAGCTCCAGAGCTTCGGGCTTACAAATCTTAACGCCGATGTTGACCCCTATCCTGATATTAATTTTCCTGGAATTAATCAGGGTGCTGTCCGGAGCCTCTGTTTCGGACTCTGCGGTAATACGATTATCTGCAGTGACCCCCTTTGCCTCAATGGTGCAGCTGAACTCACGGCTCATATCGAGGGATTTCACTTTCCCGATTACGTCTCCGTCAGGCAGGTATAAAACCGTTGCCTTTACCGTGCCCTCAACATAAATCTTGTCCTGCCCCGGAGTCACATCTGTTATATAGCTCCTTGCCGACACATCTAAAACCTTTTTTATGTCCGGCTTCACGTCTGGCACTATTAAAGAATCGTCCACAACCGTTCTGCCGAACTTCATGGCAACCGTTCTCAATATATCAAAATTTTCGGTTTTCAATTTTACTTCCGCCATAACTATCACCTTTCCTTAATCTATATTGGTTATCCTGATAAATGTATATGAAACCCAAAGCGGCAATATGTCAGGAAAATGTTTTTCAATTTTTGTAATAAATTTACTCTAAGTGGAAATAATACCCTAAGAAGTTTAAATTACGAAAGGGGATTACCTTATGCAAGAATTAAAGGGATCAAAGACAGAAGCCAACCTGCTGGCGGCGTTCGCCGGGGAGTCTCAGGCGAGAAACAAGTACACATACTACGCAAGCAAAGCCAGAAAGGACGGCTATATCCAAATCGCCAACCTGTTTGAAGAAACAGCGGCAAACGAGAGGGAGCATGCAAAAATCTGGTTTAAGCTGCTAAAGGGCGGCGAGCTGCCGGACACGGCAACAAATCTGCTGGACGCTGCCGAGGGTGAAAACTATGAGTGGACGGATATGTACGCCGGGTTTGCCAAGGTTGCCAGAGAGGAGGGCTTTGACCAAATCGCCTCGCTCTTTGATGGGGTTGCAAAAATCGAAAAGGAACACGAGGACAGATTCAGAAAGCTGCTGAGCAACGTCAAGGAAGGCTTGGTCTTTTCAAGAGACGGGGACGTTATCTGGCAGTGCGAAAACTGCGGTCATATTATTGTCGGAAAGCAGGCTCCGCCCATGTGCCCAATTTGCGCACATCCTCAAAGCTACTTTAGAATTAAAGCCGAAAACTATTGATAAAATGCGGAAGTGCGCAACACTTCCGCTTTTTTACGGATTTGGATATTTGCAGCCGTACAATTTCATAGGGGCGCCATTTTTATCGGCAACAACTAAGGCTTATTATTGACATTGCCTACTTTGTGCAAATTGGAATACGTCGAGCCGTCCCACTTCAAAGAAGTGGGGTCACAATTGCGCCCGCTGACTGAATTAACAGTTTATATTTTTAGCAAGATTAACATAAACGTAGACGTACAAGTTGTAGGGGGCGGCTTCCCAGACGCCCCGCAGACTATACCAACAGTCAACGCTATAGTGTACGAATTTTTGGTTTTATTTAAATATAAATTCCGATTGATTTGTATAATTACATTGGTTTGTAAACGGGGCGTCCGGGAAGCCGCCCCCTACGAATTGGTGGGTTACTCATGTAGCAAACCATTTATATTAGTGGAAAACGCCGGGCGGACGATAACATACAATGATTGAAAAAGGCTGACTTTTTTGTTTTTATATGGTATAATTTGGATGAGATGCAAATATGTAATACATTAAAAATTTTTACCGACTTAAGAGCTAAATGCGGGCTCGGGAAGCGGAACAGAAGATGACCCATATGTAATGGACGGGAAAGAGAAAACAGTGTATATAAACAATGTTAAAACCGAAACAGAAAATCCGCCTGTGACGTATGAGGGGATTGTTATGGTTCCGATGCAGGAAACTTTTGAAAAGCTTGGCGCAAGTGTTGTATATAACGAAGAGACGCAGGCGGTAACCGCAGAACTCAACGGTAAATATATTTATACTTTATCCGACAATAAAGGAATTTTGATTAACGGAGAAAGCGGGGATATGGGCTATCCCATGACAATGATAATGGGCATGCCGTATGTCCCCCTAAGCGCAATAGAGTTGTCCGTTACCCCGAATGTTTTGTGGAACAATGAGCTTCAGCAGCTGAATATTCGGACAGAATAGAACAAAATATTATTCAGGCAATATTCGGACGGCGAAGCGATATGGCGGCTCATATCCGTTTCCTATCCACTCCTCCAAATCGTCTGCTTTAATCCGTCCTTCCGAAGAAGATGAATGCCACACCCTGCCATCTCCGTCATATATTCCTACATGGGTGATATTCTCCGCTCCGGGCTCGCTGCCGAAGCATATAATATCTCCTGCTCTAAGCTCCGACAGGTCGGCGGAGAAGATTTTATTTCCTGAAGCCGCCTGGTCATAGGATGTTCGGGGGATTTCTATTCCGCAGTCGGCATAAACCTTCTGCACATATGCGGAGCAGTCATACATCTCCCTTGAAACCCCGTCGTAGGCCGCCGCCGTCATTGCAATCGAAGCTCCCCGGCTTTTCGGGGCGACCTGCAAAAACACAACTGCCGCAAATGCCAACAGCAAAATCCAAAGCCTGCCCCTCATGGCTCGCCCTCCCATTTCCTTTATCATTAAAATATATGTGAGAAATAAAAATTCACCACAAAAAAGACTAACTAATAAATCACCCCCAAGAGTCAGATTTTTCAATCTGATTCTTGGGGGTCGGTTTGTTCTACAGTCCTTATTTTTATTATTGACGGGTTTATGCAGCGTTTACCATATCTTAACCCTGTCCTCCGGGGCAACCCACATGCCGTCGCCCTCCTTAATTCCGAATGTCTCATAAAATTCATCGCAGTTAACAACCACACGGTTGACGCGCAGCTTTTCCGTACTGTGTACATCAGCCTGCGCCACATATTGACAATACTCTCTGCCTGCAGTCGCCGCCCAACAGTTTGCCATACTCTTGTAAAGGGCTTCAAAATCGGGATTTTCAAGGCCTGACACGATTTCCGTAATACAAGCGACCGCGCCTTGGTCGGCAACATTTTCGCTCAGGGTCAGAGTTCCGTCCATGGGAATACCGGGAACCCCCTCTTCTCCGTCATAAAAGCTTATCATATCTTCGCAGAGCTTTTGGAACGCAGCGTAATCTTCCTCTGTCCACCAGTTCGCCGCATTGCCGTTTTCGTCAAACTTTGCGCCGTTGTTGTCAAAAGCGTGGGTAATTTCATGAGCTATAATATATCCGATACCGCCCAGGTTCTCCTCATATGAAGCGTTTACATCATACATGGGAGCCTGCAAAATAGCGGCAGGGAATGTGATATCGTTCTGCAGCGGGCTGTAGCAGGCGTTAACCGTAAACGGATACATCAGCCACACGGATTTATCCACGGGGCGGCTTTGCAAAGCAACAGTCTCCGCCTTTTGCGCAGCTGTTATTGCCAGCATATTGGTAAAGTAAGAGCCGCCCTCCTCGGCGGATTTTATCTCCGCGTTATCGATAGCGGATTTAAATTCGTCCGGGTAACCGATTTTTACGTTTATGGTGTCAAGCTTTTTTATTGCCCGTTCCTTTGTGGTCTCGCTCATCCAGTCAAGATTTTGAATTCGTGTCCGATAAACCTCAATAATATCGTCCACCATCTTTTCCACATCCTGCTTTGCCTGCTCGGAAAAATACCGTTCCACATAAAGCTCGCCTATATAATCGGGCATGGTATTTTGCAGCGTGAGAGCCGCCCGTTCCTCCGGCGAGTAGCTGCCGGACGCACCCATAAACTCTTGGTTAAAGGTGTTGCTCGCGTCTATAAATTCCTGATTAAACGCGCCGCCCCAGCCCATAAGCAGCGTAAGCTTTGCCCACGCCTTCAGTGCGTCCACATTCTCATCGGTAAAATATGAGGCAAAAGCCTTTGTCAAACCTACGTCTGCAACAATAATTTCATCCGACGGCTGCAAATCGGAGTCTGCATACACAGCGTCCATATCCACATTGGGGAACAATTCGCGGATTTCATCCATCGTGAACACATTATAGATTTTATCAACATTGCCGTTATCCTCAGTATCCAGCATATATGCCGAAAGCTCCTTTTCCTGTTCATAGCAGGCATTTGCCATTACTTCGGCGGCTTCCTCCGTTTCGCCTCCCAGAACGAACAGGGTCTTGAGGTATTTCAGATAGCTTTCTGTCTGCTGCTCGGTTCCACTCTGATATATATCCTTTGGCAGGTTGATGGGAATGGGTGAAAAGGCAACAGTATATTTCGTGCTGTCTTTCATGTCAACTGACAAATTAAATCCCATAAACTGATAGACATAAAGTTCATCAACCAGTTTACTCTGTACCGCTATGAGGTCGCCTACGGTCTCCGCACCGTCAATCAGCTCCAAATATGGTTTAAGGGGTGCAATACCGATTTTGTTTCTGGAATCCATGTCGGCGACATTCTTATAAAAATCGGCGATTTTCTGTTCCTTGGAACCTTCTTCATACGTTCCGCCGATTATTTCGCGAAGGATAGCGTCCACCGCTTCGGTGCTTTTATCCTGCAAATCGTATAAGGAACCGCTGATTACGCGTCCGTCGCCTATGCTGAGGGTGTTCAGCTTATCCTTATTAACCGCTGCATAAAAATCATCCTTAAGATTTGTTCCGAAAAGGGAGTACACCCTTTCGATAAACAATTCCATTTGCTTGTCGGTTACGTATTCGTTCGGCGAAAAAATCCCCTCGGAGGTTCCTGCGGCAATTCCCGCATTAAAGACATCGCTCAGTTCCGTCATCGCCCAGTCGGGAACGTCTGCAAAGTTTTCGGCAGGTATGGCAACCCTTGCATTGTGTCCCTCCGGCGCAGGGAGCTCCCCGAAAGCGCGCCTAAGCATAACAAGAGCCTCTGCCCGCGTTACTCCGTCGCTTTCCCGAAGACCGCCCTCGTCACCTTTCATTATGTCTTCTATCTGTACCGCCGGGTTGTAATCGTCTGCGGCAGCCAGAAGCATCCGCGCCGTTTCTCCCCGCGTTACAACGCTTTCGGCAAATGCAGACAGAGGAGACGCACAAGAGACGGTCATAACCGCCGATAAAACCAGAGACAATAATTTTCTGCCCATAAAATCAAATCCTTTCCTAAGTTAGATTTTACTTTGAATTTCATATTATGTATAAACATATGGATTGCCGATTTAATTCGGCGTCGGCAACCACTATTATTTTATTTGATAATCAGTTTTGTGTCAATAGCTTTTTAGCAAAAGCAATGTATAGTTGAATTTTTCATAATGGGTCACGTCTGCCCCGCTGACAAGCGGCACCGCCACTACGGTGTAAATGCTAAAACTTTACTTTTATGCTATACCCATGTAATTTTATTTATACTTGATAGTATAACTGTTCGCCGTGCCCAGTTCCGCCCGCCAGACCCGGGCGGTGTCGGTTTTCCCCTTCGGGGAAACCGATTGGGGCGTTGCCCCAAACCCCAATAAAATTTTGATAAAGGCATAGTGCGACTAGGGGCGTAGACTGTAATTTTGCAAATGGATTTGGTTATACGTAACCGTCCAAGTTGTAGGGGGCGGCTTCCCAGACGCCCCGCATGTCATTATTGATAGTAAATATCATATTATGCGGATTTGGGATTTTCTTTAATTCAAAGTACCTGCTGATTTATTATCTCACATTCGTTTATCTACGGGCGCAGCTTGCTGCACCCCTACGAATTTGAGGTTTTCATATATGCCAATCCACCTGCAAAACGCAAAAAAGGAGCGGACAAAACCGCTCCCTTTTGGTTGTTTGGATTAGTCAACCTTGCTGAACTGATCCTTGCCTACTCCGCAAAGAGGACAGAGGAAATCCTCCGGTACATCTTCCCACTTGGTTCCTGCTGCAATTCCGTTATCGGGATCGCCTGCAACCTCGTCGTAGATATATCCGCAAACATCGCATACGTACTTCATAATTTCACCTCCGAATTTTAATTTGATTTTTGGGGCTGCCGCATGTTTCTCGGCGGCAGCCTATCTTATTCTTTAGATATTATTCCCGACTTCGCGGAAACAATAACATGAACTATATTAAACCGATAACAAATTACCGTTTAATTTTAAATCAATATTTGCCAATTGTCAAGAGGTTAATTATCAATCAATGGGAACCTCTTCTTTTTCACTCTCCTTTGGAACAGGCTTATCCTTTCCGGATTTCTTTACCGCCAGGGCGGCAATAAGCAAGAGCAGTCCCCCTGCCAAAAGTATTATGCCCAGGACGTACCACATTCGGGCGGGCTTATGGAGCACCGTAAACTCCCCCTGCTGCCCTGTCTCAAACACAAGGTAACTGCCGTCTCTCTCGGCTTCCAATATTTGAGTTTTGCCGTCCGCCACAAAGCCGATATAATTGCCCTTTTCCTCTTTATCCCTGATATGAACACGCATCTTGCCGCTGTAGTTCGGGGTTACCTCAAAGCTGTAGGAGGCTATGGGCTCATACCCCTGAGGGAAGTATCCGCTGACGTCAACCTGATGAACAGCAACCTGACTGCCGTCGGGGAAATTGCCCTCCACCAGCAAAATCGGAGGCTCCTCCGAGGTGGCAATCGTCTTTACCGCATCGAGATACTCCGCCCTAAATACTGTGTTACGCCTGATTGGCTCGGCTGTGTTATGATCCCATTGCGGGCAGAACCCGTCGCGATACTCAAGCCGCGGCACAATGTTAGGGTCAAGAACCGTATCGTAGTCCACTACAGTTTCGTACACCGTCTCGCCGTCCGCAACAAAGCTCACCTTGAATTGGAACGCCGCATACTCGGCGGACTTTGCCTTGAGCAGCGCGCCTATATACGCGGCGTCGTTCTCGCACAGAACTCTGTTTTGAGGCAGGAATACGCCGCCGCCCGCCATGTACCAGTCGCCGCTGTCAAAACCCTGCATTTTTTCGGGGATTATATCCGTCCCTGTAATCTCCGTGCTGTCAAGAGCCACAGCCTTGCCGTCAAAATCCGCTCCGTCAATACCGCTGAGCCCCTCCTTAATGAAATAATTATTCAGAACAACGCCCTCCGCCGTGCCTGTTATTGCTCCGCTCTTTTCTATCCCTGCCTCCATTCGGGGCAGGGCGTAGCAGGTTGAGATAAGGCGCGCCTCTCCCGCTATTCCGCCTACGTATTTGGTTCCGCTCAGGTCGGAGATTGCGGCGCAGTTATATATCTTGCCGCCCGAATACCCTGCTATGCCGCCCACATATGTACCTTCATCGCAGCTCACATTGGTTTCGGTTACCGTGTTTTTGATTATTCCCATGTCGGCGTTACCCACAACGCCGCCTGCGCAGCCGCTCTTTCCCTCTACCTCCCCTTGGCAGACGCAGCCGTTCACAACCGCCTTGACAATTGAGTTCCCGGAAATCACCTTGCCGCCGGGGAGGGTTATATTGTCGCCGTACTTCACGGCGGACTCTATTCCCATAGTTCCGCCTATGCCGCCCAAATCCTGCCTGCCGCTGACATGACCGCTGTTATAGCAATACAGCACAAGACCGTCGTTTATATCCTCTCCGCCCACATTTCTGTAAACATCCAAATCCACGCTGGTTATGTTTTTGAGCTCGTTTTTCAAGTCTTCTTCTTTGAGCACAAGCTCCTCATCTGCGTAGGCAGTCATGAAAAATAAATCCGAAAATCCCACTGTCTTTGAGCTTTCCGACTGCCCTATGTTATGGAGCTTTTCTCTTATTTCCTCTATTTTTTCTTTTATGCCGTTGATTTTCTCGTTTATCGCAGCAACCTGCTCCCTTGCATTATTTATTATATCCTCCGCCTGCTCAAAGGGGCCCGCAATACTGTCGGCTATATAATAGCTGTCGCTTCGCAGGGCGTTCATCGCCCGCGTTATCGCATTTAAGGAAGAGGTCAGGCTCTCTGTAATCGGGAACAGAACATCGTCCTGAATATAATCAAGCCTGTCGTCTAAGTCGTCAAGCTTATTCTCCATCTTATCCCAATCCCTCTGGTTATAAGCGTCGTTTACGTCATTAATGAGACCGTCAATGTCCCCGACAAGGGTTTCCAAAGCCCCGTTCACTCCATTCACCGTTCCCACAACGTCATCAATAGAGCTTATGGCATCGGCAATGCCCGCTTCGGTTTCTTCGCTTATGCCGTCAAGCAAATTCACTCCCGAATCCGTGAGACGGTTCAAATCCTCTCTTATGTCCTCAAGACTTCCGCTTTCACCGCTGTTAATCCTGTCGCGGAGAGCGTCCAAAACCCCGCTTTGGCTTCCTGCCACCTGCGCTATGGCGCTCGCCAAAGACAGAGACACACCGTTGAGCCCTCTTAAATCCGAGAACAATCCGCCCCCGTCAAACCTGTCAAGAATATTGTTCACGTCGGAATTCAGCCGATTTCTCAAATCGTCAATATCGCCGACCGTGTCGCGGCGGACGTTGTTCACATCATCTTTTATGTTCTCCCTGATGTCGTTTATGTCATCCTTAACCCTGTCAAGATCCTCCACAGATATGTCGGTATAGGGCTCAAATCTGCCGAATATGCCGCCCACGCTCTTGTCTCCCAGAACCGTTCCCGTGTTTTGGCACTCGCGTATGCAGCCCGTTTGGTTTCCCGCTATGCCGCCGATGTTGGTTCCTATATTCTTATAGCCTATTTCCCCGTCGTTTGTGCAGTTCACGGCGGCGCCCTCGTTCATTCCGCAAATGCCGCCTATATTATGGCTTTCCTCAACGGGCGAGGAATTTATCTGTCCCGAATTTCGGCATGAGACTATGCGTCCGCAGTTTTTGCCTGCGATACCGCCCAAGTTTTTCTCCCCCAAGACCGAGGAGACATTATAGCAGCATTCGATATATCCGCTGTCACTGTTCTCCCCCGCTATTCCGCCCACGGTATTTTCTCCCTCAATGCTGCCGCTGAAGGAGCAGTTTATTATCCTGCCGCAGTTCTTGCCCACTATGCCGCCCAGTAGGTTAGCCTCGCTGTTCTCTGAGGAAAGGCTTGTGTTCAGCCCTGCGTTTTTGGCAACGCTTCCGATTATTCTGTCGATTGAAGCCGCGCCGTCGCCGTTCTGCTGCGCCTTGACCTCTCCCGAAAGGTTCAGGTTTCTGATTTCTCCGCCCTCACCCAGTTCAAAGCACAACCCCTTTTGGGAGCCATCAAAGCTCAGCTTTATGCCTGTTATGCTGTGGCCGCCGCCCTCAAAGGTGCCGCAGAAAATTTTCATAGGCTCAAAGTCAACCCCTGTCATGTCTATATCATTGAGGAGGGTTACCTGCATATCCCTTGAATAGCTGTCGTACACGCAGTTCTTTGAAAGGTCGGCAAAATCCTCAGGGGAGGATATGGTTATAACCGCCCCGGCGCCCTCCTCGGCGTACGCCCCGAGACCTGCGCAAAAAACCACAAACGCTGTCGCCAGCGAGAGTATTCGTATAAGCTGCCTGTTTTTATGTATTATGTATCTCATGATCACTCTGCACCTCCTTCATTTTCATCGCTCATATTTTCCACAACCGCCTTAACATCGCCCTTAATCATGCCGTGTATTGTTCCGTTGACGTATCCGTTAACATATCCCTTAACTCTGCCGTCCACATACACAACTCCCCGACGCTCTGTTTTCTCCTTTGTCTTTATGGAAAAGGCTCCCTTTTCCACCAGCTTGTCAAAAATAACCATAATCTGGGGCAGAAGCGTCATTACCAGCACAATGGAAATCAGTGTTCCCCGACCCAGGCACACTCCCAGACCTGCAATAACCGCATTGGTGGAAATTCCGCCGATCAAGAAGCCTGCGATCATCATAATCAGTCCCGAGGTCAAAATTGTTGGGAACGCGCCGTTTATGGCAGCCACCGCCGCCTGCTTCTTCCCGATTTGGGGCTTTAGCTCAAGGTAACGATTTGTGAACACTATGGCGTAGTCTATAGTAGCGCCCATCTGGATTGAGCTTACCACCAGGTATCCCAAAAAGTACAGCTTCTCATCCATCAGATATGGGAAGGAGAAGTTTATCCAAATGCTTCCCTGAATGGTTAAGACCAGCAGCGCCGGCACTGTTGAGGACTTAAACGTAATTAGCAGAATTATTAAAACCGCCACAATGGTGAACAGGTTTATCTTCGTGTTATCGTTGCTGAAGGAGCTCTTCAGGTCAAGGGCGGAAATGGCGTTGCTCACCAAAATCGGGTCGTCATAATACTTCTCTGCTATCTCCCGCACCTTATTGTGCAGGTTGATAACCTCATCGCTTTCGTTTTTGCCCTTGTAGTTAAACACCAGTCTTGCGTAATCGCTGCCCTCCAACTGCTCACGGGCGTCGGTAACTTGGTCGTAAACTTGGTTCAGGTCGTCATTCATCTCCTCGCCCAAATCCAGAACCCCGTAATCCATCTGCTCATGGACAAACATGAGTATATCCATTATTGACACCGTATAGGAGTCCACGTCCTGAAAAATCGGAGTGTACTGCTTCTCGGAGGCGCCGTATGCCTGGAACAGCACTCTTACCGTGGAAATATCAAGGTCCGTTAAATCCGCAAACTGTCTGGGATTTACCTTATCCGTCAGGGTATAGTTATCGTCCACCTCCACGTTGGCAAGACCCAAAGCGGAGGTTATGCCCTCAAGCTCCCCAACGTCGCTTAAGATTTTCTTCTCCCTGTCATAGCTGCCCTTTGGAACCACTACCGCCAGTTGATTTCCCACATCAAAGCTGCTCTTTATCTTCTCCTCCTCCTTTTGGCTTTGGCTCATTCTTGCGCTTGACACCGAGCCCACGTCAAAGGCGTACTCGCACATGGAGGACAGCACAATCGCCGCCGCAATAATTACCGCAAAGAATATAGGCAGCACGTTTTTGGTTTTCATAACTATTCTGCCCCAGAACGAAATATCCGGAACATAATCCTTGTGCACAGTCTTATCTATCAGGTCGGAAAACATGTACAGCAGTCCCGGCATAAGGAGGAACACCGTGAGCAGAGAGCATATTATACCCTTGCACAGCACAATTCCCATATCCTTGCCTATTCCAAGCTGCATCGTCATCAGCGCCGCCAGTCCCGCAACGGTGGTAAGGCTGCTGGAGCTTATTTCAAGGATAGCCTTTGACAGAGCTGCCACTATGGCGTCGTGAGCGTTTTTATCCGCCTTTTCTTCCGCAAACCTGTGGGAGAGTATTATGGCGTAGTCTATGGCAAGGGCAAGCTGGAGCACAATCGCCACCGAATTTGATATATAAGAGATCGTGCCCAGCATATAGTTGCTGCCCATATTGAGTATGGCTGCCACAATAAATACTATGGCAAACACCGCCACGTCCATAAAGGACTTTGACGTAAACAGCAGCATGAGCACCACCACAACAGCGACGCATATGATTATCTGGTTCATCTCGGCGGCAAGGTCCTTTGACGAGGTGTCAACCGAGCTTGAATATATGTAGCAGTCGTAGTCCGAAAATTCGTCTCTGACCTCGTTCTCTATCTCAATCTCCCTGTTGTCGTCAAGACCGCTGTCCAAGGTTATGTCATACAGGGCGGAGGAATTATTATAGTGGTTGGCGCTGTCGTCAAAGGCAACCTCTTTGACTCCATCCACCCTTTCAATTCTGTCGGTCATTGCCTCGGCTCTGTCATAGGATATGTTGGAAATCATGAGAGAAAAGGTGTCGCTTGTAACGAACTGACTTTCCATTAAGTCAAGCCCCCGCTTTGTCTCGGTCTCTGCCGGCAGGTATGCGGATATGTCATTCTCCACCTGCACCTTTGGAATACACATGGCAAAGTACACCACCGCTATGGCAAACAGCAGATAAAACGCCTTCCGCTTATCAACTATGAACTCCGCAACCTTTAACATTATATTGTCACTTGAATTTTTCAAGCTATCGCTTCCTTTCACACTTAGCGCTATGTAAAAACTTTATTTAAACTCGTCTATTTTGCTAAAGGCTTTGCCTTTAAAACCATTGCCGAGCCCATATTCCGCCATGCCAAGCCGCGGCGGCAATGTCGCCAAAGCCTTTATCAAAATTTTGTTGGGGTTTGGGGCGTAGCCCCAATCGGTTTCCCCAGAGGGGAAAACGACCCCGCCCGGGTCCGGCGGGCGGAACTGGGCTCGGCAATAGTTTAAATATAAAATATAAATAAAATTACATGGATATAGCACAAAAGCAAAGTTTTAGTTATTACATAGTGTTAGCCTAACTATTAATATCATTAGTATAATCCCCCATGGCTTCCAATTCAATCTACAATTATACAACGTTTGTCTGTTATCTCTATTTTTGTATATTTTGTACATATGTACAGTTAATTTTATATCACAAATTTTCTTGACTTATGTCGGATTATATTCTATAATCTTATTATAGGATTAATGCAAAATTTATTTTGAGGTGGTTAAAATGACCGACAATAAGAAAGAAGATTTGAGGGTTCGGCGAACCAAAAAGCTCCTGTCCAACGCTCTGTTCAGCCTGATTAAAAAGAAGCCCTTTGAAAAGGTAACTGTGTGCGACATATGCGATGAGGCAATGGTGCACCGCGCCACGTTTTATTCCCACTTTGCCGACAAGTACGCTCTGTTGACCTACAGCATTGACGAGCATATCCCTCTGGAGCTTCCCGAAATTGCCGCCGACGACGGGCAGCCCTTACAGTCCTCAAAAATGGTTGAGGAAATCATCGGCTATATTGACGATAACAAGGAGATCTACACCTCTATTCTGAAAAAGAAGAACGACTATTCCATAACCGACAGGATACACGATCTTTTTGAGGACAAGCTGCTTCGCCTTATTTGTGAACTGGAAGCAAACGGCAGGAAGTTCCCGGTGAACTCCGAATTTCTCGCCCGCTTTTACGCGGGGGCGTGCCTTAATGTGGTGACCAAATGGCTGTCCGGCGAAATGCAGCTTTCCCGAGACGAGCTTATCAGTAACTTGAACACACTTTTGGGGCTGTCTCTTTATTAATATTACACATTCCACAAAAATTGCTTTTTTACTTGATTTTTTCCGAGAACCGTGTTATAATCCTGATTGTAACATTTCTGTAACAGATTTGTAACATAACATTCGGAAGGACAGACATTATGATTTTTGACATAAGAGCAATAAAAAAGCGGGCTTTAAAGGCAGCGGCTGCGCTGCTTACCTGCGCGCTGATTTTAAGCTGCGGATCCGCTTTTGCAATCGAGTCGGAATACGACTATGACTTTCAGATTGACGTTTCCATGTTTTCCAATACGGAGCTCGGAACCATATCCTCTGACACTCCCAGCGGAACCGACGCCGCTATTCGTGAAAACGGAAACACGCTTTACATAAACGGATTTGAGAAGCAGCTGGACGCCAACATGATTTACGCCAACGACGTTCTTATGGTTGCTCTCAGCTCTCTGCAGAGCTTTCTCCAGTGCAGCGTGTACTACGACCCTGCTCTGTACACCGCATATATAATTAAGGGGAACTATTCAATCCGCATCGCTCTCGGAAGCAACCTGGCAATTGTCAACAACAACTATACCGACTATTGGGATTTGCCCCTTATTAATTATGACGGAACTCTCTATGTTCCCCTAAGATCCCTTATGGCTTCCCTGTGGTACGATTTGGATACATCGGACGGAAGGGTTAACATTATAACTCAGACCCCGGAGAAGTACAGCTACAGCTACATCGGCGGAGTTCACGTGGTCTATATTTCACCTCTCAGCCTGAAGGCAGAGGCAATCGTGAACAAGTCGGCGGAGAGCTGCGGCAAGGCAAACTACAGCAACTCAAGCTTTTTCGGCTGGGAAGCCACAGGCAATACCTACTCCGTGGGCATAATAGTGTCTGACGGGCAGGTTATCTCAAATTACATCACCCACGGCAGCCCGGTTACCACCCTTATCGTTCACTACGACGGCTCTGTTGAGGTAAAGCAGGTGTCCAACATATACGAGGAGGAAAACGTTAAGTTCGCCGTAAGCGGCTGCGGTGTTCTGCCGGAGGTAATGTCTGCGGCAGAGGGCTTCGTCGGAGCCTTTGACATAGACAGATACACCAACAGAACCTATGTGGGCTATAATCCGGACATTGACAAGATTGTCCTTTGCGTCAGCTCCTCAACAACCTTATCCCGTGCGGGGCAGGTTTTGTCAAGCCTGGGCTGCGTAGGCGGATTGGCACTGGACGGCGGCGGAAGCGCCGCTCTCGGATTGGACAACGGAACCCGATTCACCTCGGACGGAAGAAAGCAGTACGCCGTTCTCTACTGGGATTAATCGGAAAATTCCCTAAAACAACAAAATCCGTACAATTTTATTTGGTCGATTTGTATAATTTGTTGGTTGACAAAATTTTTATATAGTGATATACTGAATAAACCGAACAAAGGCGTTCGTCAGCTGGTTGCAGCAGACGGGCGCCTTTTTTTATTCGGCAATTTGGAAAAAATAAGGTAATATTACAATAAGGAGGAAGTAATATGCTTTTAAGAGAAGGCGAAAACGGCAACAGAATTCCATCAGGATGTGCAATATCCGGTATATTCTCCAAAAGCGGCAAGAGAATAAACGGTGAGGCGATTATAGACTCTATCGCCGTTATGCACGACCGTTCCAACGGACTGGGCGGAGGCTTTGCCGGCTACGGTATTTATCCCGAGTACAAAAACCAGTATGCCTTTCACGTTTTCTACGACAGCAACGAGGCAAAAGAGGTCTGTGAGAGGTATCTTGACCGACATTTTGACGTTATCAACCTGTCAAAAATCCCCATTACAAGAATACCCCAAATTAAGGATGAGCCGCTTATCTGGCGTTATTTTGTTGACCCGCTGCCCACAAAGCTGGCAGCGTCGCAGTTAGATGAAAAGGAATACGTGGTTCGCTGCGTAAACAAGATTAACACAGAGCTAAAGGGCTGCTATGTATTCTCATGCGGCAAGAACATGGGCGTGTTCAAGGCGGTCGGCTTCCCCGAGGACGTGGGCAAGTTCTACAGGCTTGACGAGTACGAGGGCTATTGCTGGACGGCTCACGGCCGTTATCCCACAAACACCCCCGGCTGGTGGGGCGGAGCTCATCCCTTTGCCATGCTGGACTACTCGATTGTCCACAACGGGGAGATTTCATCCTATGACGCAAACAGAAGATTTATCGAGATGTACGGCTACAGATGTAACCTGTTGACAGACACAGAGGTTATTACATACATCACCGACTATCTCTTAAGAAAGAAGAAGCTCACACTTGAGGAAATGGCAAGTGTTGTGGCAGCTCCGTTCTGGTCTACCATTGACCATATGCCCGAGCCCGAAAGGAGCAGATACAAGTTCCTGAGAAACACCTTCAGCAGCCTGCTGATTACCGGCCCCTTTTCAATTCTGCTGGGCTTCACCGGCGGAATGATGGCGCTTAACGACAGGTTAAAGCTGCGCAGCATGGTTGTGGGCGAAAAGGACGATATGGTTTATATAGCAAGCGAGGAGTGCGCTATGCGTGTTGTTGAGCCTAACCTTGACAACATCTGGTCGCCCCGCGGCGGCGAGCCCGTTATCGTGAGACTGTATGACGAAGCAATGGAAGAGATTGGAGGTGCCGAATAATGGTACGTGACTACTTATATCCCGAATACGAAGCTGTTCGTAATCCCGATTTATGTATAGGATGCCGCGCCTGCGAGCGTCAGTGCGCAAACCTGGTGCATCATTACGATAAAGACCTGGGCAAGATGGTCAGCAACAGCGCGACCTGCGTGGACTGCCAGAGATGCGTATGTCTCTGTCCCACAAACGCCCTGAAAATAGTTAAGAGCGACAACACCTTTAAGATAAATGCAAACTGGACAAACGAGGTTATAAGCGACGTTATACGTCAGGCGGGAACAGGAGCCGCTCTCCTTTCCGCAATGGGTAACCCTAAAGAATATCCCGTTTACTGGGACAAGATTTTGATTAACGCCTCCCAGGTAACAAACCCGTCTATAGACCCCCTCCGTGAGCCTATGGAAACAAAAACCTACTTAGGCAAAAAGGACGGCAAGATTGTCCGCGACAGAAACGGTAATATAATCCCCGAGACCTCGCCCCAGATTGAGCTGGAGGTTCCGATTATGTTCTCGGCCATGTCCTACGGCTCAATCAGCTACAACGCTCACAAGAGCCTGGCAACAGCCGCCGAGGAGCTGGGAATTTTATACAACACAGGCGAAGGCGGCCTCCATGAGGACTTTTACCAGTACGGCGCAAACACAATAGTTCAGGTTGCGTCAGGCCGTTTCGGCGTTCATGAGAATTACCTCAACGCAGGCGCGGCAATAGAGATTAAAATGGGTCAGGGCGCAAAGCCGGGTATCGGCGGCCACCTGCCCGGAACAAAAATCGTAGGAGATATTTCAAAGACAAGAATGATCCCCGAGGGCTCAGACGCTATTTCGCCTGCTCCTCACCACGATATTTACTCAATTGAGGATCTGCGGCAGCTGGTGTTCTCCTTAAAAGAGGCATGCGACTACAAAAAGCCCGTTATTGTTAAGATTGCCGCCGTGCATAACGTTGCCGCCATTGCAAGCGGTATTGCAAGAAGCGGTGCGGACATTATCGCAATCGACGGCTACAGAGGCGGAACGGGCGCAGCCCCCAAGAGAATACGCGACAACGTGGGTATCCCCATTGAGCTGGCTCTGGCAAGCGTTGACCAGAGACTCAGAGACGAGGGTATCAGAGACCAAGTTTCGGTTGTAGTCGGCGGAAGCATCAGGAACAGCGCGGATATTGTTAAGGCAATCGCTCTGGGCGCCGACGCCGTTTATATTGCAACCTCCGCTCTTATTGCGCTGGGCTGCCACCTTTGCCGCAGCTGTAACAGCGGCAAGTGTAACTGGGGTATTGCCACACAGGTTCCCGAGCTTGTTAAAAGGCTTAATCCCGAGGACGGAAAGGAACGTCTTGTTAATCTGATTCATGCCTGGACCCACGAAATCAAAGAGATGATGGGCGGCATGGGTATAAATTCAATCGAAGCCCTGAAAGGCAACAGGCTTATGCTTCGCGGTATCGGTCTTACCGAGAAGGAATTGGAGATTTTAGGAATTAAGCACGCCGGTGAATAGTGTAAAGGAGTTTTAATTATGAAAAAAGTTTATGTTAATGAAGAATGGTGTTTAGGCTGCCATTTATGCGAATATCAATGCGCCTTTGCCAACTCCGGAATAGACGACATGGTAAAGGCTCTGAAAGGCAAGGAGATCCACCCCAGAATTTGTGTTGAGGGAGACAACAGCATCAGCTTTGCGGTCAACTGCCGCCACTGCGAGGACGCTCTTTGTATAAAGGGCTGTATCTCGGGCGCTTTGAGCCGTGACGAGGACGGCGTTGTGGTTATCGACAAGGAAAAATGCGTGGGCTGCTTCACATGTATTTTGTCATGCCCCTACGGCGCAATTATGCCCGCCGAGGATCACAGCGTAGTTCAAAAGTGCCAGCTCTGTACCGACAATCAGTCCGGCGAGCCGGCATGCGTAAAGGGATGTCCCAACAGAGCAATTGTGTTTGAGGACAGAGACTAAACGATTGATAATCTGATTTTAATCTGAAAGGATGAACTAAATTGAAGTATGATTATTTTATAATCGGTAACTCAACTGCTGCTGTTGGCTGTATTGAAGGAATACGCGAAATTGACAAGGAAGGCAGCATTTGCGTTGTGACCGATGAGAATTACAGAGTATACGGCCGCCCGCTTATTTCATACTACCTTTGGAACAAGACAACCGAGAAGAATATGCTGGCATACAGGCCTGAAAATTTTTATAAAAAGAACGGCGTTGACCTGATTTTAGGCACGAAAGCCGAGAAGATTGACCCTGAGAAAAAAGAGGTCAGCCTCAGCGACGGAAGCAAGCATAAGTACGGCAAGCTCCTGGTTGCCACGGGCTCATCCCCCTTTATTCCCCCTATGAACGGTCTTGACAGCGTGGAGAAAAAGTTTAACTTTATGACCTTAGACGATGCAAAGGCTCTGGATGCGGCTATAGACGGCGACAGCAGAGTGCTTATTGTGGGCGCGGGACTTATCGGCCTCAAGTGCGCCGAAGGTATAAGCGACAAGGTTAAGAGCATTACCGTTGTAGATCTGGCAAACAGAATTTTGCCCAGTATTCTTGACGTGGAGGGCTCCGAAATCGTTAAGGAGCACATTGAGGAGCACGGAGTTGAGTTTATTCTTGAGGACAGCGTTGCCGAGTTCAAGGACGGCGTTGCCACCCTAAGCAGCGGAAAAACCGTTGAGTATGACGTTGTTGTTATTGCTGTGGGTGTTCGCCCCAACACAAGTCTTGTTTCCGAGGCGGGCGGCGAGGTCAACCGCGGTATTGCAACAGACCTGAAATGCCAAACCACTATCTCGGACGTATACGCGGCAGGCGACTGCGCCGAAAGCCTTAACAGTGCCACAGGCGAGCATCAGGTTCTGGCTCTGCTGCCCAACGCATATATGCAGGGACATGCGGCAGGCGTGAACATGGCAGGGGGCGAGGAGCTCTACGACAAGGCTATTCCCATGAACTCTATCGGCTTCTGGGGTCTCCATGTTATCACCGCAGGCGACTACAGCGGCGAGGAGATTGTTACCCGTGAAGGCAGCAAGTATAAAAAGCTGGTTGTTTCCGATAATCTCTTAAAGGGATTTATACTGATTGACAATATCGAGAGAGCCGGCATTTACACCCGTCTGGTTCGGGATAAGATAGCTCTTGACGAAATTGACTTTGAAGCTATTGCCGAGAATCCCGGCGAGATGGCATTTTCAAGGGCTGTCAGAAAAGAGGATTTGGGAGGTGTGAAGCAGTGAAAATAAACGCAGGACTTACCTATTATGATGAGATAAACAAGAAAATCCGCAGCACCCGAGACAAAAAGGTCGAGGTGGACAACTGCCTGGGTCAGAGATACATCGGCTGCGGAATTTCGGGCAAGGAGCTAACCGTTGTGGGAACTCCCGGCAACGCTCTGGGCGCATACTTAAACGGCGGAAACGTTACGGTTTACGGCAACGCTCAAGACGCAACAGGAGACACAATGAACGACGGAACAATTGCTATCCACGGTTCCTCCGGCGACGCTACGGGCTATGCAATGCGCGGCGGAAAGATTTTCGTAAAAGGCGATGTGGGCTACCGCGCCGGAATACACATGAAGGCATATAAGGATAAAATTCCCGTGCTGGTTGTGGGCGGAAAGGCAGGAAGCTTCCTGGGCGAGTATCAGGCAGGCGGATATATTATCGTTCTCGGCATAGGCTATGAGGACAGGAAAACCGTTGTGGAAAGATTTTGCGCAACGGGTATGCACGGCGGAAAGATATTCCTCCGCTGCGATGAGCTGCCCTTTGATTTGCCTCCCCAGGTAACAGCCCGCAAGGCAACCAAAAAGGATTTAAGCGAGATTGAGGAGTATATCTCGGAATATATTGATAAATTCGGGGGAGATAAGAACGTTATTATGAAGAAGAATTTCTTCGTCCTCACCCCCGACAGCAAAAATCCCTATAAGCAATTCTATACCCCCTGTTAAAAAATGCGCCCTCGGTTTTCACGCCGAGGGCACATTTTTTTGATAAAACCTTTCTCTTTTGTCAGCCCGCCCGACACATTAATCACGTAAACGAGTTTGGATATATGTAAACTCTTGCGTTGTAGGGGGCGGCTTCCCAGACGCCCCGCAGACTATACCAACAGTTAACGCTATAGTGTACGGATTTTTGGTTTTATTTAAATATAAATTCCGATTAATTTGTATAATCACATTGGTTTGTAAACGGGGCGTCTGTGACCCAACTTCTTTGAAGTTGGATGGCTCGAAGTATCCCAATTTGTACAAAG
>JABLTO010123882.1_pt1 | contig 120870 bp, 174 predicted proteins | sample 7160091 | NCBI WGS metagenome assembly JABLTO01 (sample SAMN14651225, study PRJNA627086) | human gut metagenome | isolation source: feces | host: Homo sapiens | reverse complement strand
GCTCCGTTAAGACCGCCCAAATAATTACCGAGCTGAGTATTACTCTGACCAACTGCTTTTGCAAATGCCTTTGCATTATCTGCGCCAGACTGTTGTGCCTGATTGAACAAAGTCATTGTTGATTTTACATTAGCAAAACCCTTTGTGTTGCCGTCAAGGATTGCGGCATAGACACCCTCAATACTTGCTTTTGCAGAAGCTCCCTTTTCAGCGAGTTCAGCAAAGTACAAAGCAACATTAGAATCACGATTTGTTGCACCTTGTAAAAATCTTTCCCAAGGTCTATCAAATTTCTGATTGCTGTTAATATCATTGAAATTATCAACAAAACTTTGCACTTCATTCGATGCTAAATTAAAACCACTTGATATCTGTTCTGTCTTCTTAAATATATTTGTTAAACTTCCGTCAATAGTCTTAAATACCAAATATAAAATTTACGTTTTGAATAAATTTTATAAATAATGTTGACTTCATTTAATTTATAGTATATAATTAAAGTACAGAGGTGATTTATTATGAATAAAAATGAGAAAGAAGATATGATGGCATATTGCCCCAAATGCGGATATATTGGACGTGAAAATGATAATTGTTGCTTTTGCGGAACTAAAGAAATTGCAACTCCGTATTCTTGGGATAAATTATGTTATGAAAGAGCATATGATTTTGATGTTCAAAAGAAAATCCTCAAAGAATATGTCAAACCCAATCCACTCTTTGACGAAGAACTCTATAACAAAAGAATTGCATTAGAAAAATCTCAACAGCAAGCTACTCTTGATATGATGCGTATGGAGAAACAACAAGCTCAAAAAGCTAATGTACCAAGATGTCCTACCTGTGGATCAACTAATGTAGAAAGAATATCTACAGCTCAGAAAGCTTTTGGTTTTGCTTTAGTTGGATTGTTTAGTAGTAACTTGGGTAAAACTATGCACTGTAAGAATTGCGGATTCAAATGGTAATTATGCAAAATTAACAATAAAATATTTTGAAGTTTGTATATTTTGCCGTTGACAAACAATGCCGAGATATGCTATCATAATAACAAGATAAATCAAGAAATTGAAATATCTTGGTGCTTCACTACCATAACGTGACCTTTATATGGAGTGCTTCGCTACTCGTTAATGCGACCTTTATTGAAAAGAGAGTAGATTATTCTACTCTCTTTTATTTTTAATTAAAAGGGGTATTCTAATGGACTTTTATTTTATTTCACCTGAACTTATCAACTATTTAAAAGAATATGAGACAAAAGAACGTGGATTGACAAAAGTTCCTAATATAGAATATGATAAAAGTCATAACCCTAAATTTTTTATCGGAACAGTATTACAAATACGTAATTATAAATATTTCGCACCGATGTCACATTATAAATTTCAAAAACCCAATAATGTGTTGATCAATATTCAGTCAGATAAAAAGAATCCAATCAAAGGTTCTATTCGTTTAAATTATATGTTCCCAGTGAAAGATGAATATTTAACAAAATTAAAAATAAATAATATAACTGATTATAAATACAAAAGATTACTTATGAAAGAATTGAATTTTTGTAATGATAATGAAGCACTTATTGAATATATGGCATTAAATACATATATAAATGTTATTTTAAAAACAGATTTTGATTTAATAAATAATTCTTGTAGCTTTTCCATATTGGAACAAGCGATAGATAATCTTCCGCCCCATAGCACTAATGAAGCGGAAGATTCAGATAAAGGTCTCACTTTAGTTTAATTACAACAGGGTGGAGAAGCACCCAATAATACTTATGACAAAATATTGGAATTATAACCATAGCCATCATTCAATATTCTTACTTGCCCTAACTGTAGATATAAGTGGTAAAAGAATGACTAATATAAATAAAATACCCTTCGCTGATTGATTTCGGCAGAGGGTATTGATTTTTTTGGGGACGGTGGATGGTTTGACGGTTACAAAATTCTTATTACTTGACAGATTTATTCCAACCTTTCTGTCAAAGGTCAAAACTAAATAGGGAATAATCTATTTTTAGAACTTTTTAGGTGTTAGCTAAAGATTGGAATTTACCTTCGCCTTACCACAAGGCAGTTGCCATCAATTCTCTGAGCCTTCCGTATCTCACGACAGGGCTTGGTTGCTGATTATACATTGTTGTACTATTACATAGTATGCAGACCGTAGCACTTAATTTCATTATAAAATCAAGCTTTTTATTTCAGCATAGTCCATCTGTGTTATTGTTTCCGAGTTTCCTCACTCTCATAATGCTTGTTATGAGTAGTCACACAGCTTTAGCATTTTCCAGCAGTTTGACAACCTTATTTTAAAACGTGTTACATTCTCCGCATCTTATGTCAGTGGTAATGCGAAAACGGGCGTATTTAAGACTTAGTTCACCTACGTTTTTAAGACTTAATCCTGCAAATATAGTAGGAATTAAACCTATTTTGTCTGTTAATTTTGATGTCAATTCAATTATATTAGATATTTGGGTAAGTATAAGATTAAGTGGAGATGAAGCATCTGAAAGAGTATCAATAAATCGAGTTGCACTTTCAATTAAAGACTTAAACAGATCGGAATTAGCAAATTCATTTACAAATTCCGTCCATTTGTTCTCCATTTTATTCCACATACCTTCCCACGATTCAGCAGTCTTTTGTGCTTCCTCAGCAGCTGAACCTTGACCCTTAGAATAGTAATCGAGCATTTTGTAATAGCTATCAAGGTCAGAAAGTATCGCTGCTAACGTGTTGGCGTGATATTTCAATTACGTTAAATTAGATTCGCAAAATCTAACCATATCCTTATCTTTCAATAAGAGTTCAGACCATTTCTTAACCACGTTGCTTATACAACAGCAGTCAAACCTTTTCCATTTAAGAGTTTTTCACTCACTTCATTTGCGATTAAGCCGTACTTCTAATGTTATGACTATTCAGGATTTCCACCTTTATTTTATTGTCATAACCCCTCATCGGGGAATGGTCGTTGAGCGTTTACCCTCGACTTAACTAACTCTTGGTCAGAGTATAACGTTAGGGTACTTCGTTGCAAGAACAGAGATTATTACTATACTTAGGTTTTTGACCATATACAATCCTTACGTTTTTTCTACTTTCGTACCGTCATAGCGTGATTTCTCCGCTATTGTGGTGTAAGGCTCTTACTCATTACCTGCATTTAAATTTGTTCTTTATGCACATTTCTATACATTGTGGTAAAATCTACCACCAATATCACTAAGAATATTAGCTCTTCGTGTATCACCCTCTTCAAGACTTGTAAATACAGCGGACAATTCTTTAATTAACTCAATAGGTGTTTTGAGTTTTTCAGAACCATTTACCATTTCGGTCATTGAAATATTTACAGAATCAAACGCCTCCTGAATGGGCTTAGAGGTCGTGTCTTGTAAATTGATAAACAGAGACTTTAAAGCATTACCAACTTCAGAACCAGACTCTCTTGTTTTAGAAACAACTACTGCTATAAGAGATGACAGTTCATCAATATTAACTCCATACTGAGCAGCAACAGAAGCAGCTTCAGATGTGGCATCAGCCATATCCTGCATACTTACAGCCGCATTATTTGTAATGTAGTTTTGACTCCTGCTGTTACTTTCATTTATAATAATTATAAATTACTGACCATATCATCTATATGGCGATTAAGAATTTCTTCTTAATTCTCACGTTTCATTGTTAGATTATTGCGTGAGAGCAGAGTATATCATCACCCTCGTTTTAACGTTAGGCTACAATTAATGTAGAAATATGCTATACATATTTGTGGTCTGCGTGTGCTATACGTCACCGTATAACAACTTACTCGTTACGGATTCTATATAAAATAAGGATTTTTATTTTTTACTAATTTATTTGTCAATGTGTCTAATTGATAATTGAAGGAATTATAATCCTTTAAAACCCCATTATTAGAAATATATTCAGCGATCAGTGCTTTACATAAACTTAAATTATTCAATATATCGGATTCCCACAAATATAAAATTTCTATATTATAATATTTTTTTATATATGTGTGTTTTCTCTTATCTCGAATAACATCTTTTTGTTGCATTTTATTCAACTGGTTATAATTATTATATTTTGAAGGATTGGCATGAAAATAATCTCCCATTACTTCTATAATTAAATTAGAATCAATTAAATAATTATCTACCGAATAGTATTTGTATATTTTTTCATTTTGATATTTAATATCCATATCATTTAACAATGAGTTAATAATAATTTGAGGTTTAGTATTACGTTTGATTTTTCCATCGGCATAACATTTGGCAGTATTAATTCTGCATTGCTCACGTTGTTCATCTGAAAAATGTATTCCTGTATTATATAATTTATTCCCAACGTAATATTTACTTCTAAATTCACTATAACATTTATGATTACAAAAATTATGACTGATTCCTTCAGCATTAACAGCTTTTAATTTGTTTTTAGGAATTAAAATTTCCTTGTGACAATTATCACATTCACATTTTGTTTTAGTATAGACAGATGCCTTTTCTCCAACATAATATTTACTTCTATATTTACTATAACATTCGTGTGTGCAAAAGTTAAAATTGTTTATTTTTAATTTATATGGACTAATTTCAAACTCTTTACCACAATTATCGCATATAACTTTTATTCTAACTTTTTGATTTCTTATGTTATGTAATTCTAATTTATCTTTTAATAAAATTATTATGTCATTTAAAGGTCTATCTAAATCTTTGGCTATATCATTTAAGTAACTTGTATGAGAATCGTGTATTTGTTCAATTACATACTTTACATCGTCTTTATTCCAGTCATCAGGAATATTTAATTGATGCTTTTTAAACCATTTACATAATTTACAAGTTTTGCATTTTTCTTTAAATAATTTAATATCCTTTTCTTTGTGGCAACAAATACATTTTTGAGTCACTGTATTCCTTTCCACCTTATTTTATATAGTCTTATCCTCGGAATTATGTATCTCTACGTTTTTTCCGATAAAAGCAGACTTCAACCATATATATTTCTATATATGAGGACTTTTATGTTAATCCAAAACTGCATTTAATTTCTCAATACTGCCACCTAACTCATAGGCACTATTTGTCGCTATAAGATAGTCATTAGCAGCATCAGAAGTTAAATCACCAGCTGCTTGTGCAAGTATAGAAAGTTCAGACATTTCAGGAGCATTTTGGAAACCAGCTCTATACATTTCCTGCACACCAGTTAAATAGTCACTTGCTTTTTTGCCATACTTGCTTGCTGATTCAAATGATGTTTTGCCAAGTTTAGCGAGAGCCTCAGTTGTTAAATCAGAAGTCTTAGAAATCTCAGTTAAAATAGTATCTATTTCTTTTAGTTCTGTAATGGCATTTCTTATATCCATTACGAAAGTAGATACTAAGGAAGTTAAACTCATCCAAGATGAAAATTTCTTTAAGTTAGCCCAAAGCTTATCAAAAATAGTTCCACCTTCAAGACCTAAAGATTTAGCTTCTGCTTTAATGTTTCTAAAATTTGCGGCAATTTTTTGGAAATCATCATTATTAGCACAATGTGAAAGCTGTAAAAGCATATTCTCAATCTCTTGAGAAAAAGTTTTTCCATTTGATGTAAGCTGATTGCTTTGTATTGCTTTTGAATTGGAGTCTTTATATGTATTGATTTCAGCAGTAAGTTTCTTTATACGTTGCGTAAGCAGTTCTGCCTGTTGTGCTTGTCTCTGCATTGAATTATCAGTTATCATTTGTTGATTTAATGCAGAAAATTTAGCTCTTGCAATGTCAAATTGATTAAGAAATTTGGTGAGACCTTCGGTATCATTAGTTCCAATATTTTGAATTGCTGCATTTAACTCATCAAGATCAGCTTTCATTTCTGATATAGGAACTTTACTGCCTTGAATTTTAGCTCCAAATTGAGCAAGTTTTTGAATATTTTCAGTTTTAATAGTCGAGACATCACGAGTTCTCAATTCTTCTGCTGCATTTTCAGCATTTCTGAAAGCACGCTCCAAATTCTGCAAAGTAGAGATTTCCTTTTCAGCATTTGCTTTCATTACGGCAAAAGTGGTACTATCGGCATTTTTAACTGTATCAATAGCTTGTTCTACTTTAATATATTGTTCTGCTAATTTTTCTTTATTGCTTTCATTTTTTATAGGTTTCGAAGCATTTAAATCCTCTATACGGCTTTTTATTTTAGCATAAGTAGATTCAAGCTTAATTGCAGAAGCATTGGCTCTTTCTTGTGCTATAACCACTTTATTGATATTTTCAGAATAACGAATAACCTGTTCGTTATCTTCTGAATCATAAACTATAGTTTTGCTTCTCCCAGTTGCTCTATCAGAATAAGTTTCAGTCTTTGCAAGTTGATTGTCAGAAGCATCAGTTATAACTGATTTTTTGGCTAATGCAAGGTCTTCATAGGCATCCGTTTGGATTTTTATAGCCTGCGTTTCCTTATCAATTATTTCTGTGGTAGCTTTAGTAACAGTTTGTGTTTCTTTAGCTGACCGTGTAGCAGTCTGTTCAAGATTTTTATATTCAGTTGCAGCCTTATAAATCGAAGTAATGACATTATTTTCAAAATTCGCTCCATCAGTAATGTTTCCCATTCCCTTTGAAAGGAATGTACTTCTAATAGATTCTATAAGATTGCTGTAACTTTGAATAATAGCTGTCGTATCTTCTGGTTTTAGCCTTAAATTATTTATTAAACTTGTAGCATCATCTGAAATTTCCTTACTTGATACTCCAAAAATATTTTTTAAATTGTCTTTGAACGTTTTTAAATCAATGTTATTTAACTGCTGTAATTTCCCAACAACCGCTTTGATAAGAGCATCAGTGTCCTCAATAATTTTGCCATCAACTGTAGGCTTAATAGTTAATCCATTATTAGTACCAATAACTTTATTCTGAACATTAGAAAGTGCTGTATTTAAACTACTTGTATCAATCTGACCAATATTCAGTTTTAAATTCTTACTAATGGTGGATATCTGAGATTGTATAAGGGACTGTGTTTTATTCAAGTCAAGTCCACCGACAATCTTCACTCTTGCTGAATTATCACTGGCTAAAACCGTATTAAGTTTTTTTATATTCTCTTTAATAATTTCAACGGTTTTACTTATATCCAAACTCGCCGTTAAAAGCAGACCATCTGTATCTTTAGCCATTAAATAATCACATCCTTTATACTATATTTATTGTTTACACGTTGTATCCATTAGGCTTGTGTACCTGTATTTTTATTCCATAAGGATTACTTGCTTCAAAATCTGCTATTCCATCTTCTATAAAATGCCCAGCTGGACGATAACCAAAATAGGGGATATCCTTAAACCATACGTCCTCTTTTACCTCATAGCCGTAGTTGAGCAGATAAGCAGTATTTACCGTTTCACCGTTGCCGTCCCAACTTTGAATACCATCACCAGACTGATGATATCCACTGTCATCAAAATAAATATCAAGACTCATGGTTTTACCGGTTACTTTAAGTTTTAAAATGTCATCGACTTTTAATGAGTTCTGTAATGCCCCTGTACGTTTGTATGTTGGATTTGTATTGCTATACCTATATGGGTATGTTCTTAAATAATCATCAAGCCTTGCTTGAATACAGTCTCTCAGCCGATTGGTTTCTTCAACCATAACCTGACCATAGGTCTTACCATTTTTAAATTTCAGCTTTGTCACGTCAATACCTTTTAATTGATTTTTAAGATTCATTAGACATCACCGATACGAAATCCAGTATCTCGTTCATTTCCTTATTAGCGATGATTTCATCTTCTTTATTTTCTACATAAACAACGACCTTAACTACATCGCCTTCATATATCTGTACGCTGAGAAGTCCAAGTATAGATTTAGCATTTACTATTCTTTCAGAGTCATTGAAATTCACAACAAAATACGGATTTGATTTAAAGTGTGCTGTCATCGCCACAAAGTTCTTAATATGTCTGGTTGAGAAATAAGTAGTTGCTGTAAAAGTCTTTTCTACAAGACCAGTGTTTTCTCTTATTTCCATATTACTTACAACCCTTGCTTACAGTAATGTTCTTTGCTGTTGCTTCTTTCTCGGCTACCTCTGTGACTGTCTTAGGCTTTCTTGTAGTCTTCCTCTTACCCTTAATAACACCATTATCCACCATAGCCTTAATAAGATTATCAGCTGTTACATTATCCTTAATCTTACCCATAGTATCAACCATTGCATTTACCTTATCAGAATCTATGTTTATATTTTTATTGCCAAGAGCATCTACAAAATTAGCAAGCTTAATAGCAAGACTTGCAATAGCATCATTAGCATCTGACATAACCATACTTGCCGAGAGAAGTTTAATTCTGCGCTCAAGTTCCTCGTTGATTGAATTTTCAATTATTGCAAACTGCCCCTTATTCACAGCATAATCACTATAAAGCTTTTCATATTCATTATCATAAATCTCTGCAATATCATCTGATTCAAAATCTACCTTACCATACAACTTTGCTACACTATAATCAATAAATATACGCTTGTATCCCATACCATAAATAAGAGTATTATCAACCACATAATTAATAAAAGACTGCATTTCTGCAAATGTAAGTGTAATTGTATTTGTTGCCATATTATTTTTCTCCTTTTAGTTGTTTAAATTTTCTTTGATAAAAGCTTCGCCAATGCAAATAGCATCGCAAATATCTTCTTTGAGTTTGAGATTATACTTGTTCAAAACATAGTTTTTAGCTTGCTGTTTTAATTCAGCACGTTTCACATTTCGGGACTGCTTAAAAGAAAGCTTACTTCTCCAAAACGTAGACTTGTACACACTATAACAAATATTATTCATTACACAAGTGTTTATAATAGCACCCTGTATCTGAGCCAATAGTATTAAAGTTGATACATTTGTTTGTAAACTTACATCTTCAAAAATAACATAATCCACATTACTCTCAACTATTTGATTATGTAACTGTTTTATCATTTCGTGTATTCTTTCATTTGTGTCTTTAATTTTCTTTAATTCTATAATGTTATATTGTACAAGCTTATTATCCTCAAAAATAGCAAATCCACTAACGGCACTTGCTTGGTCTATTGCTATAAACTTTATTACTGTTCACTTCCTATATAACGTAAAAAATAGGGAAGACAACCAAAACAACGGCTGTCGCATTGGATTGTCCTCCCTATAATTATTTACTTGTTTTTCCTGTCAAACTTAGGTTTATCATTATGCTCTGTTGATACAACTGTTCCCTCGGATATAATTGTTTTGATATGTATTGCAACCTCAGGCAGATACTCAGAAAAATCGCTATCAAGCGTAATACCAATATTCTTAAACTTTTCAGTAGCTTCTTTAGATGTTATAACGCCATCTCTATGCTCATCAATTATCATTACAACCTGATAATGATTTGGTGTACAAGCTACAGATTTCCAAGAATGAAGGGGATCACACTTTTCACAGTATTTATATTCAGTTCCACAAATCCAACAATGCTTTAAATTAGGTACGTACATTTCAGCACCTCATATTCTCTCTGTGATTACTCAGCAGTAGGTGTGGCAGAGGGGACTACAATATCGTAGAACTTCTTATCTGTACCGCAATAATCAACCGCACAGTTGAACTCCATAGGAATTGTGGAATCAAGGTCAATAGCGGTGTCATAAGAAGATGTAAGCTTTGCAGTGGGGAATCTATAATAAGCATAAACTCTTGTATTCTGGTCACAAATATCAAAACCTGCAACCTGAACATAAAGCTTACCAGCAGTAGGGAACTTATCGCCAGAAGCAACTACTCTTACTGCCTGTGTAGCGTCATACTCATAAACAATAAGAACCTGATCGCCTTCGGTGAGGTCTCCAGAATAGAAAGACACAGTATGTGTTCCATTGGCATAAGCAAATACACCAGTAGCTGCAACAGAACCCTGCTTGAAAATCTTCTTAGGAGAACCATCCTTTGTAAGAGTAGTAACACTCACAGGATACTTAGTTCCAACTGCCTTAACAGGGTAATTAAGAACAATGGAATCCTTATTGGAAGATGTAATTGTAACTTCCTCAAATGCAGGAGTAACAATCTTAGAGGTTGTGGAAGCAATTTCCTTCTCTGTGCCGTTGAGAGCAGCGAGAATATTAAGGTCATATACAGCTACATTAAAAGATGCTGTACAAGTCTTACCCTTTGTAACAGTTGCAATAGTATTACCAGCAGCATCCTGTTTTGTCTGCTTTTCACCGTCAACCTTAACCTCAAAATCCTGAACCTGATTTGTATACCAAGCGGTAGTGTCATCAGAGTTCATGAAGATAGCCTTAGTAGGTCTTTCAATAACAAAAGAATTAACATCAAAATTTTCAGCCATTTTATTTCTTCCTTTCATTTATTCAAATTTGTAAAAAGAAAAGGACGAAAAGATTATAATCTTCTCATCCAATCCAATTCCTTTTTTAAAGAGGGATTTCCTTTTAAATCCAAACATCCATTATATAGACCACAATATAAATTGTCAGCATTCTTAATAGCAGAAATTCTATTTACGGAATCCCAAAAAGCAAATATGTTCATATCAAAGACAGTTTTTTCATCATGTTTGAACCCTTCACTATTTACCATTGATGATATAACTGGCAACAAAATAGAACCAGACGACTTAAACATAGCCTTTCTTTTTCTTGATTCAAGTTGATTCTTAGCGTCTTCAATAGCCATAGCTTTTTGAACGGGGTCATCTTTTACTCTTGTAATTTTAGGAGTTGATATATTATTGATTGCTCTCATATTTGCAAGTATTAAATTGTATATGCCTTCATTTATTACAACATCATCAGAATTTTCCAGATAAGGCATTTCGTCTTCCGTCATTTTTAACTTAAACTTTGAAAAATCTATATTATTTTCAAATAACAATTCTGCACCTTTAGGCATTACCTGTATTAATAATATAAATAATTCAAAATTTGAAATATGATTAAAATCAATACCCATACTATCAAGAAATACCATCATATTTTCATCCATTGGTGTAGCTGTAAATGTTTGTACAAAACTGAAATAATTATTATCCCCAAACTTGCGAATTTCACCAAGGGTTGGAACTTTCATTATGATTTTATCTGTTATATTTACAGGTTCACCTGCATATAAACTTAATTCATCAACAACATAAGTCATACTTAGTTATTCCTGTCACATAAATTATCATTGATATCGACACCTTTAAACACCAACTGACGATATCTATATTTAGTGTTTAAATTACCAGCTATGTTAGTTTCGAGTTCAAGTTTACCGACTCCAAAATCCAACGCACCGTTATATTTAATATCAATCAACTCAGAAAGATAATCTATTCTTGTAGCTGAAATACCAGCCATATCTAATTTCATATCGTCTTGATGTGCAAGAATTGTAAAGGTTATAGTAGGATAAGCATATAATTTGCTCCAAGTATGAGTGCGAATGTCTATTTCAACACAAACATATGTAGTAACTTTATCAATAGTATCAGGTATATAATAATGGGGGAACAGTCTATGATAGACTAAATCCTCTCGTTCCTCCTCAGTAGTGCCAAGAACATCAAGAAAGTATTCATCATTTTGAAGTTCTGAGAGGATACGATTTTTCCATTGACGTAAACAAGAACTATTCAATATTACACACCTCCCACTATATCAATGAGTAGCTCTCCAACATTGCTATTTGTATCTGCACACTTTAATTTAATACTTGAACCTATAAGCAACTCATTATTGGAACACTTAATTTTGCACTTGTTATCAGTTGTCGTCATTATAATATACTTGCTTTGTTCAGTTACAGTTATAAGTTCCCAAGTGACAGCTTCAGTAGTATTAGCAGCAAATGTTTTAGCAGACCCACCTACACGAATTATAGGATTGCCCGTATATGTAATTTCAATAGGTTGACTTACTTTAGGCTTAAAGTAATCACAAAGCCAATTTTCTATTGAATCTGTATTAGGATTATATTCGTCTTCCGTTATAGTAAGATGTAACAATCCTTTATCGTAATTCAATGCAGTAGTATCATTCTGTGTAAGCTTGAAAACAGTAGGCGATTTGGTATTTCTATCATTAAAGAAACGTTTATCGTGTTCAAGAGCAATAGTATTTTCATCGGCTGTAATTGTAAGCATATGTTGCGTACTGCCAAGAGTAAGAACCTTATCGCTTTGCACACCTGAATTATACTGTGTACTGTTTATGTCAAAAACAGGATATTCAAATATCTTTCCACTGCCATCTTGCCACTTTAAGAAACTATTACAACGTGTAAGTTTGCCGTCATAATATAAACCGCTTTTACACATTACCTCTGTACAAATCCAATATGTTTTTTCTTGTTCATTGTAAAAAGTATCGCCGTGTTCAACAGGTGCAGATATTAAACTTGTAAAATCTTTTTGATAACCAGCCACATCACTTCGAGTTTGCTTATTTATATTCAAATCAATAGTGTCTTCTGTAAGAAAATTAGTAAACGTTTCGATATCCAAAGTGTTATGAAAATCACGTTCAAGACGCTTATGAATTGAGTTAATTTCCATATCTTTTCGTGTTTTACAACCGACTGCATTATGGATTGCACGATAATAATTTATATCTTTGGTCAAATTATCACCTAACTTCCATATTTGTCATATTCTATTGATTTTCTTTTATTTGTAAGTCTGTCTCTTGCAGCATAATTACTTATTAAAACATCGGTTTTGCTTTTGTACCAATCGAGTAAGTTTTCAAAAGTTTTTCTATCATTTGCTGGAGAAAATAAAGATTTTACATCAGTAGCAGACAAACTATTTATAATAGGTTTTAGTTTTGAAATATCTCTTTCAAGATAAATTGAATACATAATTCTTGTTATAATTTCAATTTCCCTTGACGTTGCTATAAAATTAAAACAATTATTTTCTGTATCGATATCAAAGTAATCGACAGTAGGGGTACATTTTAATGTGAAAATATCAACCGCTTCATTTAAATAAGCTTTTGCCCTTTCCTGTGCAATCTCCATTGACTCCTCAGAAGTGTGATTATAATAATCAAAAAAATCTACATCATTTTCAACCTTGTCAAAAAATCGGGAATAAAACTCTTCAAAAGAAGTTGTTGGCATTTCTCCACCTACTTTACTTATTCTTTGTAGAAGGTCTTCCAACCTTCTTTGTTTCAGTAGCTACTACATTAGTCTTTTCAGTTTTATTGTCTTTTAAAGATGAAATCATTTTCTGCATTTCAGCAAGTTGAGTCATAAGCATAGCGTTCTGTTCCTTAATAGCATTAATTTCATCATTTGACACTGACTTTTCAGGTGCATCTTTTGGTTTAAGTGTAATCTGAGATTTATAAATACCTCGCTTAAATTCCTGTTCACGAGTTTCCATAATTTTAATAACTCTATTTGAAATATCATTATCTGTATTTTCTTTGAATGACACAAATATAGTTCTTATTCTTTCAAAAATAGAAGCATTTGTAACATCAATAATTCTCTGTAATCCATCAATAGTAGGATTAAGAAGAATATTTCTTATTTCATCATTCGTAAGAATATCAGCCCAATTTGCTACGTTAAGAGCTGTGTAGATTTCCTCCTTGTCCTTATCATCAAAGCGTACTAATCCCGTTCTAAAGCAATCACTAATACCATTAACATAGTTAATTTCAGCAAATGAAAGATAATCAACAGAAGGTACACCATCTACGGCAGGAGGAAGTATATGTGTCGAAATGTTTGTAGGAATACAGATGTTACTTTCGTTGTAGTTATAAACAGGAATAGAGACGTTTTCTTTTATCGACATATATTAAATTCCTTTCAATATACAAATAAAGGCGGTCGAATATATCAACCGCCCTATATGTAAAATTTTATATTAAATTACGCTGTAAATGTAATCTTAGCAACGTTCTCGGGATTCGTTACCTTGATACCATACTCATAACCTGTAAACTTAAGAGAAACTCTTTCCCTATTGTTATCAAGTGTCTCATAAACTCTAAGTTCACCACGGTCACATATCGTTCCTATGATGCCAGCAATACCGAAAATTCTCTTATCGGGGACAAGAAGCTCACCGTCAGCAGCCTTTCTTGCACCAGAGAAACCACCAATAAGACAACCGCCGTATTCCTTGACAAGACCATATCTATTATAATCGTCCTTCATCTTGTCAGACATATAAGATGTATAACCAGCGATATTAGCAATAGCCTGTGCATACTTATTAAGACCAAACATAATACCCTCATCGCCGTCAGCAAGGTTGTCAAGTACATAGAGGGAAAGCTTGTCAAGTACAGCCTTTGTAAGTGCCGATTCACCACCAGTTACAGCAAATACCTGACTACCGCCAGCAATAGCAGTATCAAGTGCAGAGAAAACGTCCTTAATCTTCTTGTTATCAAGTGCTTCCTTTGCAAATACTGCCATATTAGCTATATTCTTAAAACCACCACGTCTGAGTTGCGCATAAGAAATTTCTGTTTCAACCTGTGCGTGCTTCCAAGTGGGTGTAAGAGCAGAAGTATCAATATAAGACTTATAAACATTACCACCCTTTGCAGACTCATAAGCAACAAGAGTGTTCTTAGGTGTCTTATTAATTACATAATCATCAAACTCACCAATAGCATCTGTTTCAAACATCTTTTCAATAAGAGTATCAGGCTTGCTATATACGGGGTCAGAAATTGTCTTAATGATGAACTCTGCGATTTCATTGTCGGAGTCCTTACCCTTTGTACCAATCTCCTTTGCCCAAGCATCAACAACCTGAGAAATTTCATTTTCCTCAGATGTAAGAGAAGCACCTCTATTTACCTTTTCAGCCCAATCAAACATCTGACCCTTATTAGACATAATTTCTGCAATTTCATTCTTTGTGGACATAATTATTTAGCTCCTTTCATTTATAAACTTCCAATTAGGAAACAGTTGCCCAATCAACAACTTCGATTGCGATACCAGCGTGTGTACCTGCATCCTTAACATCTGTAGAAACAACCTTGAGATTAGACTTAGCAGCAGAAGCAGCCTTTTCAAACTTACCATCTGCGCCAACAACAATATAGTCATCAACTGCAATACCACTATCAATCTGGTCTGTCCAATAAATCTCGCCAATAACAGGCTTTACAAGAACAACCTTTTCACCGCCCTTAATAGCTTCAAGAGCATAATCGGAAATCTCACCCTTGAGGGAATCGAGACCAGTAGGAATAATCTCTTTAGTTACAAAAAATACATCAGTAGCAGTTGCAGAAGAGGGGAAATCAACTTCAAGATTTGCACCTTTTACAACACCCATACCAATAACCATATCAGAACCAGCAGAGTACATAGCATCTGCGTTCTTTGCGTTAATGTCTTCAAGAACTCTAAACATAATAAATCCTCACTTTCTTACTTTCCTAAAAATTTCTTCATAGCAGACTTATAATCAGAAACATCAATACTTGTATCTTCGCAAGTAAGACTTGCAACTTCTGTAGTTTTTGTTTCTGTTTCAGATACAACTATATCGTTATCACTTTTCTGAGCCATAAGTCTATCAACAATGATTGCTTTGACACCATTTTCATCAACAGCATCAATAAGTTTCTTAATTTCCTCAGAGGTATTAATCTCGTCCAATGTAATATAACCAGACTTAATAGCATATTTCTTGAGGTTATTCTGCTTCTCAGCAAGTTCTTTTTCAGCCTTTTCAGTTTCAGCCTTTTCAAACATCTCCTTATACTTTGTAAGGTTTTCTACTTCAGTTTTGAGAGATGTTATTTCCTCATTTGCTTTGATAATTGCATCATTCTTTTCTGCAATTTCAGAATTGATATTTGTCACACTTACAACAAGTCTAATCTTTTCAGGCTCACCAATCGTAACATCATCACTTGTTACAGCATAAGGAATTTTCAGATAATCAAGTTCACTTTCCCTTTCATCATATTCAACAAGAACATAATTCTCAGTAGGGAATACAAAACTAATGTAACAATATCCGAACTTCTTTCTATACATTTCACAAATCGCTTTCTGAATTTTGTTCCTCATATCATAAAACGTAAGAGACGAAATATCAGTGTTAACTTCATTATTCTCAGTTTCAGATGTATCAGAAATTGTATCTTTGGTATCAGTAGTTTTAACATTTTCTACCGTCTGAGATATTTCCGTAACTTCATCTGTATTTTCAGTTTCAGATGTAATCACAGTTTCATTTTCGTTAGTATTCAAAATGTTTTCCTCCTTTGTTTCAGAATTTTCTATATTAAAGTCATTAGCAATAGCTTCCGACAATAATAGCGCAGGGTCATCATTGCTTGCAACACATAATGTAGTAGCACACTCACCATATGCTGGATTAGACGTAGAACCTAAAAGAGCATCGGCTTCAAACATATAATCTTTTAATATTTTTACATTATCTATGTACTCAGCCTTTTCAGTAATAATCTCCCAAGATGAATGTAGTTTACCCTCCGCAAAAAGTCTTTTGATTGCAGAACATACATTTTTATTTCTTGTCCAAATTCTACTTGTAGCAAACAAACAGGGGGTTTCAACAGTGTTATCATTAATGTTTACGGTGTCATTCTTAATTTCTACTGCAACATTCACACCAATAGGGACAGTCCCGAAAGTAACATTACCTTTTGTATCGACCGAACACTCGTGTCCACCCAAGTCATCTTTATTTAAAAATTTCTTATATTTAGCTACAACAGGTTGCATTAAAAGTGTCTGAGCTTTTTCCTCAGCAGTATCACTATTAAGCTGTACTCCGTTTAAATTAGGATAATCATAGTAACAAAGCCTTCTTGTTAATTCAATATAAGTTTTATGTTCTGAAAGTTCTATAACATTAGAGGACATTTCATAATTGCTCACTATTTTCACCACCTTCCGTCCCAAAATCATATATCCCTATTGAAGTAATGTCTTCTTTAGGCAAAATAAAAGGAGTGATAACAATTTCACCACTCTCTTTTATATCAATATAAAAACTTTCCCCACAACAAGGGCATTTAAACTCTTTCGTTTTTATTATATTGTTCATCATACTGTTGTTTTCCAATAGTATCTACATTATCGCTCTTAGGTCTTCCACCTTTGTCTTCAACATCTTGTGGTAAAATATCTCCTTTACCAGACGATGTAAAAGCTGTGGAACGAGGGAAAAATGTATCGTGAAGTTTTTCGTTATTTTCTTTTTCTCTCTTAGCTTTTTCATCATTAATATCAAGACCAAGAATAGACAGAGCTGTTTCCATAGAACAGTTAAAATTACAATAAAGAAGTTTGGCTAAATCTTGCTTAACATCCATTTCAAGAAGTTCACTATCAAGAATACTGATAGTAGGAGCAAACTCAGCACTATATCCAGCCTCAACAAGAATATTTCTATACCATTTTTCAATAATAAATTCAAGTTGCTCTGTAATACAGTTAATAGTTTTCATAAGCTGATCTAATGAAATGCTTGCGACACTTGCACCTGTTCCATCACTATTCATAAGAAATGATATACCCAATGTAGATAATTCACGATTAACATAATTTGTTACAGTATCACTATCCGTATTTGATGTATTTGGTTCAACGTATTTGATATCCTTAACATAAGCAGGTGTTGTTACAAGAACAGTTTTTTGCTTAAACGCCTTCATAAGATTATCGTGCGCAAATGCCTGTTCCTCATAAGAATCTCGATCAGCATTCTCTCCAAGAAGCTTTTCATTAAGTAACTGGACAATAAATTTCTTTGCTTTAGCTTTTGCATTTACCCTATCAGTATCGTCAAATTGCTCCAGCATAAGTGCAGGATATAAAGCTCTGAAAATAGGTGTAATACCATATCGTCTGTTCTGATTATTGAGTCTCATATCACCAGACCATTTACAATCAAGTTTTGCATACGGGTCTTTGTTAATAAAAGCTTTATAAACCTCTGGAGGATAATTTGCTTTAATTTCTGCTTCAATTTTTTCAAAAAATAAAGCTTTATTATTCTTTGTTTTTTTAATAGTCTTTCTAAGACGAGATTGAAGCTCTTTCATGTTAATAAGAATTTGTGGCTCACCATTCACGTCATAATCAGAAACCTCTACAACTCCAAGCGGATACCACGATATATTGTAATGACCGTCATTAGTAACACGACAATACGTAATATAATTGCCCTCTATAAAAGCTGTAGGTACAGAATTTTTAATAAGTCTTCTTAAATTAATTTCATCATTAAAAGATGATATTATTTCTTTACACTCACTAAGTTGCGAGAGCTTATTTTTATCTGATGTAAAGTCTTTATATGATAGTCTATATTCAGAATTAACATTAGTATCGATAACTTCTGCAACTTTACCTATTATCCAGTCTTTATTAACATAAATACGCACAATTTCATTTATTTTCTTGACCTTGTTTAAATCATTCTGTGGATTTACAGCGAGTTCATCGAGGATTTCCTTATTTATAATAGGTGTACCAGATGCTAAATCATTAAGATATGCGGAATATATTTTATTTTCAGCATCATAATTTCGCATTGCTGTTTCGAGCCATTGTTTCCCCATTTCAGAAGTAGTAAGAACTACTGTATTATCTTCTTGCTTTTCTGACGCTATTATTACATCAAAATTTTCTTCTTTTTCTGATTTATTCAATTACATTTTCACCTACTTTCTTTTTAGAAGTCTATTGCTGATACACAAGAGGGAAGAGACGAAAGAGAACGCTTGGTTTTAGGTTTTACAATTTCGCCACGTCTAATTTCATACAACCTATGGGCAAGAAGAATTAACGTATAAAAACGGTCATCGTGCATTGTATTTTCCTTGTCTTTAGGCAAAGCATAAGTCGTACTTGTTTTCTCTGCATTTTGAAATTTATAAATTGATGTTACTTCTTGTTTCATTAAATCCAAATTAACCAGAGCCAACTTTTCATCATCACTCAATTCATAAGGTTTAAATATTTCGTCACCATTTTCATCAATACCATCTACTATACGAATAATATCTTGCCCTGTATATTCATAAGGAAGTCTTATTACACCTAAATCCATAAGCTCAATAAGTTCTTCGACCATTTGTGTTCTATATTTTTTAGGAGAAATAATTCTTAATTTATCACAAGCATTTGGGTATCTTGAAGAATAAGTAGAATAAAGGTCACTGGTCTTATCAATAAACCCTCTATGTGTTTTTCCATATTTATCAGTCCAATCATTTAAAAGATTATCAGCATAAGTTGAAATACCACCTCCACCTGCACCGGCGTCAATCAAAAGCGAATCAAGATATTCATAGTCAGGATTTTGACCATTATAATTAAGAATTATATTTCTCAACCTATCGAGCTGACGATTTGAGTCGAGTTTATATTTCTTTTTGGTTTCTGTATCAATCATATTAACACAATTACAAACATCTCCACACCAACCATACTCTTCATCTAAGTATATATTCATCCCAAGAACGATACTATTATCATTTGTTCTTGCTGGGTCAAAGGCTAATGCAATGCGAGAATTAGGTCTCCAATTTAATGTTGGTAGACAAAAATGTTCATTTTTACGAATTGTACTCCATTTAATAATTTGGTTAATACCGCCATCTTGTGTAGGTTGGTTATAATACTCTCTTAACGCTTTATCCTTGTTGCTCTTCAAAGCAGCGTCTACTTTATCCTGTGTTAATAGAGGAACGTAAGGCTTACCATTCATAAATGTTTTAATTGCAGTATCACATATCATATCACAAATAAAATAGTCTCTGTCCCCAGCAATCATTCTTTTTGCAAAATTTTTATAGTGTTTATAAAACATTTTATCAACTTGGTCTTGTGATGAAGCATATACAAGCTGTGTTGGAACTTTACGTTTTTCTGTTTCGGGATTAAAGTTGTCATCAGTAGATGTTACAAAGTCAGTATTTTGTGTTGCAAAAGCTTCACAAACAGCAATAAGCTCGTCCGAGCAAAACGCCGCCTCGTCAAAAAAACATAATGTCGCCCTTCGAGATCGGTTGGAGTCTGGATTACCATTCAATGTGAAAATTTCACTACCGTTATAAAATTCGACTTTATAACTTGCTGGGTTATGACTGAAACCTGTTTTATTGGTGGATGATTTTTTAGTTTCTTTTTCAACAATGTCCTTTAACGACTTAATAGAAGCTGCTGTTTTACCAATACGTTGAATAATTTCCTCTATCTTAGAAAATGTCTCTTTCGACTGATCGCCGACCGAAGAAATTATATATATAGCTTGATTTTCATACAAAATTGCTTTTAATATCATAAGGATTGCACCTAAAAATGATTTGCCAAAGTTTCTTGAACAGCACCATAAAACGTGAGGTGTATTCCACGACATTTGCAATATCCATTTTTGAGAATCAATGAGACGAATACCTAATAGATCTTCACAGGCTATACACGGGTTACGTCTATAATAAGCAATACTTTCAGCATCAAGTTCACATATTTTTCGTTTAGCTTCGGTCATAATAATTTTTTTACTCATTATTATCACCCTTTTTAGCCTTTAAATTTTGAATTTCTAATAGTAATTTACGCTTGTCTTCCATTAAATTATCAACTTGCGACTGTAATTTATCTACAAGTTCTCGGCGTATATCTTTAATTTCGTTATAATCATTTTCATCAAAATAAGCATTTTTTTGAATTGCATTAACAGAAAGTTCCATTGCCCAACGTGTACCTTCTGATTTAAGTTGGTCATAATAATCAGCTTCTGCCTTTTCAAAATTCTTCTGTCTTAAATCTTTCATAAGATATGTTAAAGTTGATTTACCAATATCTTTATTAGACCTATTCTTTACCGATATTTCATTTTCTTTTGCAATTTTATCATTTGCTACAACAAGTTTTCCTTTTAAATCATTGAGCATTTGAATATCTTTGCTGTCTGTTAGCGGTTTAAGTTGCGCTATTAACAAGTCATACTGTCTAATTTGATTATTATTATTTACAATCTGAATTATCTGAGAAAGTTTATAACTATCATCAATCACATCATCATCAAGATATTTAACAAGTTCATTAAACAAATAACGTCTATCTGCATTTTGATAACCTGCAAATGGGTCATAACCAACTACCTCAAGAACTTCTTTTTTATTCTTTTGCTCTTCTTTAGTCCATTCACTCTCCATTTGTTGATTAACTTCCTCTTTTGAACGAAGAAATTGTTCATTATTTATTGAAGAAATAACATAGTCAATAAACGTTAAATCTTTATTTTGTGAAAGGTTTAATCTTTTTACATAATCTCCAAGACGTATATTTTGCGGGTCTTTTTCTTTCATTTTTATATATGTAGTTTCTGAAAAGAACCAACCCATTTCAGCACAAGTCATAAGTAAAGCCATTTTTTCATCATTGTATTTTTCTCTCATACGAGCAAAATAATCATCGCAACAATAAGTACAAATGTTACTATAACCGTCATTTGCTTTATATAATGGATTTTGAACAACCTTGAAAAATTTACCTTCTGGGTCTTGTACCGTTTTACCACAGCAAGTACACTTATAAAGAGGTGGCAATGCACTTATATCAATTTTTTCATATTTAGGTCTTGCTTTTTTTTCGAGAGTTTGTTTTGAACCTCTTGCAGGCATCAAACCACCTCCAATCTTTATTCTTTGTTATTTTTAGTCATCGTCAATTCCTAACACGGAATATCAGACGTAATAAAAGCACCATTTTGTGATGAATGGTGCTTCGTTTTATATTGTGTGGGTAAACCACTATGTCTTTTAATGTGTCTGTTGAAAGACGAGGTTATTTTATATCTGAAAATCCCTTGCTGTTTTCCTGCTTGTTTACACCATCGACAGAAAAATATTTATCGAAATCATCAACAGCCGAGTTATCGTTGTATATTTTAATCATTTCGACCGACTCCCACTGAAAAAATTCACGAATTACTTCAGCAGGGAGGTTATTTGCCGACAAATTAGAACATACATAATGTCTCAAAGAGTGAAAATAAAAATCTTCTCCAACAATTTCAGAAAATTCATCAGTCCAATTATCAACACTTTCACGCTTAACACAGCCATCTTTGCATTTCTTAACAAATACCCATTCTGATTCAATGCCTAATCTTTCTCGTTCAGTTCTCCAAAGGTCGATATATTTATCAACCTTTTTCATTATGTATTTGTTAATCTGCTTGCCTAACTGACCTCTGCCCTTAGCTCTTATCTTATCAGTTTTATAAAGACAGCCAAATTCAAGATGACTTTCATCAAAATATTCCATTCGCATCTGAAGAAGCTCGGCTTTTCTCATTCCAGAATATGCACAAATAGCTATTGCACAAGCCTTTTCATATTCTTTACGTTCTACAAGAGTATTAAGCAAAAGTTCAACTTGTTCATCTGAAAGAACAGTCTTTTCTCTCACGGCTTCATTTGCAGGGGATTCAATTTTCTTAATAATAGACCTAAAATCTTTATATTCATCTTCATCATCAAGAATATTTTCTATAAAATTACTCATTGAACTCAAAGCAGACTTTACACGGCGAACTCTTTTAGGACTCCAATGCCATTCATTTATAGCATAATTCTGAAATTTTGCTATTTCACGCTTAGTTAATTTTATAAAATTTTTATTATTGTTAAAATCAATATTCCACACAAAGAATATATGTAAATCATTCCTATAGGCATTAAGCGTTTTAGGAGAACGGTCAACAGAGGCAAGATACTCCAAAAATTCATTCATAAGCCAAGTATTGTGTTCATTGATTTCTGCTATCTTTTCCTCAGTTGTTATGTGGTTATATACTGTTGCTCTTGCCACTCTGTCACTTCCTTTTATTTAATTATTTGATTTAAATATAATAATTTTTCAACTGTTTAATAATTCCTATTTGTCCTTTAGGACTAACAAGAGTAGTCCTAATTATTTTAACTTTTCCATCAAGAGATGTATAAGGTGTCTCTACAACTTCAAACCATTCTCTATTCATATAATTAGAGTAAGGAATGTTCTCTTTATCAAGTATCTTTCTATCTCGTAAAAATGCAAACAATTTATTTCTACCTATTTTAATACCATTCTTACTTGCTAATTTAGCCATAGATTTCATATCTATAACATCTTTAGATGCTTGAATGTGTTCAGCATATTCCACAAGAGGCTTTTGTTTTTTAATTTGAACCTCAAGTATTTTCTTTTCTTCTTGTTCCTCAATCCAACGTTTAGCCCTTTCAATAGGGTTTTCTATCATATAACTATCAAGTTTCTGAGTTATTGAATATGAACCATTTTTATGAATAGTAGGTAAAACATCAGATGTTACCCACTTCTTAAATTTCTTTGCATTAGGAAGTTTGCTCGAAAGAATAAGACTATAAAGACCCGATTCGTTAATAAAAATTGCTTCCTGTGTTCTTCCCATACTGTCAATGAGTCCCTGTTTTAGGGAGTCATCTTCATCAATATGAGTAGCTAACGCATTTAATGGCTTCGCATAGCCTAAAGTTTCAGCTACATCTTTACCTACAAAATATGGCTCACCATTAATTTCAATAGCTCTTATTCTACCAAATTCCTCGTTTTCAAAAATTTCAATTTCATTTGTCATAATTTGTTTCTCCTTTAATTTTAATAAAAATATAAAAAGAGCGTGACATTTCGCCACGCTCCAAAGGAGAGTAAATGAACACTTTACTCTAAGTCTGCATATAGAAAACCAATCTAAAGCAGAATTAGACCAACAGGAACATACCCTGTTATGAGTAAGTCAATATGAGAAAATAATTCTCACAATTATGTTTGCAATAAGACCTTCGCCTTACCTCCATTATCTTCTTCAATTTTCAGCCACCAAGACGATAAGGCTGAACTATAGGTAGCGACCCATAGCTTCTTACCGTAGATTACTCTCAAAGCTTGTGTGTAATTGGTTATACACAAATTTCACCAGTCATTCAGCATTTGAAATTTTTTTTTTAAATCATTACAAGAAAAGATTTGTTCCCAATACTGTTATATGGCTACTTTTACCAGTGACTTACCTTATAGTCTGATTTCTCAGACATCAAAACAGACTGTGTTAGTTTGGATTACCTTAAGGACTTTGCGATTCCACTCGTTAGTATAAGGCTTATTCTCCACAGGAGTGTCTATTACCACAGCGATAAGTTCCGTGCCTTTTGAAGCGATAACTCTTAGCACCACGACTAAATTTGAGGATTTTCCTCTCATCTTGCATACTTTCATAATACAAAGTTGACTTGCTTATAGAACTATCATTCTATAAACATTCATTATAATCGTGTCCCGAAAGGCTGACAACCGTTTTCATCGGGGTTATTGCAAACATAATTCTGATAATTATTTTTTCAGAACCATTATGGCAGGGTAGAGTTTAACGTCATTCCACCCTCGACTGGACGTACCGTTTATTAAAAGAGTGTCGGTATTCACTTCATATTCGATTTAGTCATTTTGATACACATATCTACTTTGACCGTAGTTGTCCGCAAACAGAGCTACTAACAGCAGATTATCGAGAACTGCCAATTTGGGTGCGAGCTTACGACTTGAACGTAAATCTAAGGTTTATGAAACCCTAATCCTACCATTAGACCAACTCGCAATAAAAAGACAGTGAGCCACTATTGCGACCCACCGTCTTAACATTTATTATTTAATTATTCTTCAATAGAGAACACAGTTCCAAGACCATTAAGATACTTATACATATCTGTGCTGGTATCAGATGCTACATAGTAAAAATCAGCTTCACCACCAAGATATCTACTGATTTCATCATCCCAAGCCTTCTCGACCCAGAGTTCAGGAATATTATTATTCCAAACGATATCAATATAATATTCATCGCCATAGTCGTAGAAATCATAGTCAAGAAGCTGAATATCTATATCATCAATATTCATCATTGCCTTTATAATAGGCTTTACGATATCTCCCTGTGCTATTACAGATACATTTATCTTACGTTTGACATCATCAAGAATATCACCAACTAACATTTCTGTTGTAGGATATGTATTATGGGACTTTACCTTTAACATATAATTACCCCCGAATTACTTACTTTCAGCAACTGTATCCTTGAACATCTTACCTGCCTTAAATGAAGGTACATTCTTCTCTGCTATTTCAATAGGCTTTCCGGTAGAGGGATTCACACCTGTTCTTGCAGTTCTCTTATGCTTTTCAAAAGCACCAAAACCGACAAAATTTACTCTCTCGCCAGTAGCAACACTATCAACAATAGTGTCAAGAATCACTGTAAGTACCTCATCAATCTGTGCCTTAGAAAGCTCTGAGTTCTCTCTAACCTTTGTAATAAATTCAGCCTTTGTCATATATTTTAATTTCCTTTCAATATCAATTAATTTAACTTAATATCATAGTTGCATACAAGACCATTTTTATCGATAACGGACAGCACCGTCTCAGGACGTGTGTTATATCTATTATCAATAGCATAGTTATCTACACCAGACCAACAACCTGCTGAAATGACTTTTGTATTATAAACAGTTTCCATACTATTCTTGTGGCGATGACCCATATAAATAAGCTTAGGACAAATTCCATACTGCATTGTAAGATTTTGAACTACATTATTGGGAGCATCTTTGTCTCCGTGTACAGCATAAATAGTATTATTTCTTACAGAAAACATAGCAATACTTTCGTCAATATTGTTCTTATGAAAATGAATATTACTTATATTCTGTAGAACAGCACTCAAATAAGGAATAAGTAAATTGTCTATATTTTCACCCTTTAGACTACTTTCCTTTTTGGGTGTGACCCGACTATGATTTCCTGGCATAACAAGTACCTCGACATTATTGAAATGCTTAGAAAGTTCAGTCAGAAAATCACTAATATACTGTGCCACAGTAAGAAACTGCTCGATTATATTTTCATTATTTTCACATCGTAAATTCTCATGAATAAGACCACTTATTACTTCTGAAATAAGTACAGTAATATTTTCAGACTGATGCCTATTCTGTATTTCTATAACTTTGCTAAGACAAGTAACAAACCTATCAGCCAAAATATCAGAATCAAAGTGGTTTAAATAATGATTTACTTCAATTCCACAATGTAGATCAGAAACTACAAGAACCATATCTGTATCAGATTTATAAGATGGAGGAGTAGTATAATTTAATGATTTGGGAGCGTAATCAGATAGCATACGTTTTACCATGTCAATATACGATTCTTTTCTTGCTTCCTCTCTTATAATGCGATTATATTCATTACGTTCATCACGAAACTTAATACGTTCTTTTTCAAGTTCTTTCCTTTGTTCCTTGATTTCTTCAAGTAAAGAACTTTCAGTTGTTCCTAAATCAGCCTGACGAAATTTATCATAATTCTGAAATCTATTTCTATATGTATTAGGACGATAATTTGCGCCAAGCAAATTGTTTAGAATTTCACAAACATCTTCCCAACTACCAATAATATCTTTATCTCGGCAAATTCTCAGAATCAAAGCATCATCTGTTTCGCCATCAAATCTTTTATAGTCAGTCAAATGTTATTCCTCCGATATTTCAGGAACTTCGTCATCTACTCCAATAGAAAGTGATACACCTGAAAGACCAACAAAACTGTCAAGCACAGAAGATAAATTATAATCGGTACTATCGTCCTTGCCAATTTCAGTTATTGTGTACTTTCCATCTTCAAAAGTAATTTCAGCCTTGCTAAAGCTATACTTCTTTGTTATCTTAGCCATTATAAATCTCCTATATTTCAAATAACTCAGCAAACATCTTACTTGTTTCACTTCTAACATCTTCACCAAGATATATACAAGCAAAATTATGTTTACCTTTAAACTCATTACACATTTTTACAAGTGGATTGTTCTGTGATTTATTTACAATAGACTGCTTATAATCTCCAGCAAAATAAATTTTACTGTTTTCACCAAGCCTTGTACCTATAAGTCTAATTTGACTTTCAGATAAATCCTCGGCTTCATCACAAATTATAACAGTATTGTTATACGTAGTGCCTTTCATATAATAAGGTACATTAACCTCAAGAATACCACTCATTTTGAGTTTTTCAAGTTCAAATTCTCCACCATTAAGACTTTGTGCTAACGGAGCGAAGAAATTACCGACCTTCTCATCCTTTGTACCTGGAAGATAACCAATACTTTGACCTTCACCGAGAGTTTCACGCACACCAAGTATCTTAGATTGATTACCCTTTTCCTGTACATTATAAAGTGCCATCTGCATTGCAAGGAATGTTTTGCCGCTTCCATATCCACCTAAGACAGCAGCTACAGTAATTTCAGGATTCATAAGAATATCTAATGCACATCTCTGTAAAGAATTTTTACCTTTAATAAATTTAGACGATGGCAATTTGAGATTAACAAACTTTTCACCGTCAAATCTCATTTCCTTTGATATGCCGTCATCTGTATTTTCTATAATAAGATACTCATTAACAGACCAGTCATTCAAATCTATGTTTTCCATATATTTATTGATAATATCTGTGTTACCGTGAACTACCTTATATCCCTTATACATATCAGATTTATCATCGGTCTTAACACTCTGAACTTCAAGCCCAAAGTAGTTCTTAGCAATAAATCCGCAAAGCAAATCTTCTGTATAAAACACAATGTCGTGTTCCTGTGAGTATCTATAAGCAGACGCAATGATCAGATTATCGTTTGTAATTTCAAGTTCCTTTTCTTCAAGGCAATTATAATCATCTTTATTGACCACTATTATTTCAACATCAGGAATATCCTTTAATGCTCGAACAGCAACTCTCGCCCGATATTTTGTTTCGCTATCCTTGTTTGCTGAAGTTTTTATATTTTCAAGCTCCTGCAATGTAACACTCGATAGACAAATATCGGCTGCATTTATATCAGATGAGTTGGCTAATTCCAGTAGGGAACAAGTATCATAAAATTTTTTCATATTTGTACCCCATTACAGAATTTCATCAAGACTTGTTACAATTTTATCACAAACCTTGTAATCTAAAGCTTCGTCTGCATTGAGAAACCATTCAGTAGTAATATTTTCTGAGAGAATATCATCTGGAATTTCTGTATTTTCTCTTAAATATCTTTCCAGTTCCTCAACCCTACGCTGATATTCCATTACAGCTGCGACAACCTGTGCATAAGTTCCTGAAAATCCATTTCCTTCGCCCTGATGAATTAAAAAAGTTGCATTAGGAAAAGCAAACCTCTTATGGCAAGCAAGATAAATAAAACAGCCTGCACTACAAGCTTGCCCAACATTTACACCATATATAGGTGTAGTTGAGAGCTTTATAGTATCAATTAATGCGTTATTAACATCAAGAGAACCACCGTAAGAGAAAAACATAAGTTTTATTGGCTTTCTCTGTTCAGAACTAAGACCTTTATCTTCTCTATTCCATTCAATAATTTTTCTTGAAAATTCAAGCCAATATTCATCTACGTCTGAATCGAGCCATAACACACGATTTTCAAGATTACGATAAAAAGTAATCAATTCTGGCGAGGGGAGTGTAAGATTTTCTGCTTCCTTGGGTATTGCAACATGAATTTCTTCCATAAACTAAATTTCCTTAAAAATAAGTTACTGTCACCCGACAGCCCTATGTTTTACATAGGATATTTGATTTTTTGTTACTGTCCCACAACCGTGCCTACCATAGAAAAGGAGATAGAAATATATTTTAGGAGGTATATATTTATGAAAAGAGTTTGTAAAAGGAGATGAATCACAGTGGCGTGTGGATATGGTAGGTAGGGTTCTGGGACAGTAGGGGATAGTTAGTTACTCAGTAATTGACCTTACATCAGTATTTCTGAGCTTCGCCAAAGCAATAAGATTTCTCTTTTCTTCAACGAGATAATACTTTCCACGACCTGATTTAGTTCTGAGGGTCTTGTGGATTTCTACATTAGGAAGTATTTTTCTGAGTTCCTGTGCTTCGGCTTTTGAAATTGCGATCAAAATTTTAACCACCATTCATAATAAATTTTTGTTTAATTTGTCAATTTACATTTGACTTATTATGTGATATAGTATATACTAGGGGGTATTATTTAAAACTATATCATATCATATATTAACAATAATAAAAATCACCCACAAACCGCATAGATACGTCATTTGTGGGTGATTTCTGAACTAAAAACGCTTGCTAACAATTACTGCCTTTTCTTAGTCATAAGCTCTTTTTGATAATTATTTCTATATATTTTTTGACAGCAACTACATCTTTTTTTGTTTGATATTCTTGCATCTACTTCAAATTCCCTACCACAATCACAGCAAACAATTATTTTTACATTCTGTTTCTCATATCCTTGACACTTATCGCAATAAATTTGGTTGTTAACCTTTTTATAAAACACATTACCACACTTACTACATCTACCAATCCTCTTATTGCCGTTATACCATTCAAACCAATATCCAATATTATTATAATTAATTATTTCAAACGCAACCTCACCAGAATCACCGTTATAATCAATCTGCTCCATAAAGTTCATTCTAATACAACCACGACTATAAAGCTGTAAATAACCCCTCTTGGCAAGTTTTGAAATAAGGTCTATATTTATATCTACCTTACTTGAAATATTACTTATTTTCTTCAGGTCAGAGTATCTTGATGTCCCACCTTTAAAATAAATGTTGTTATAAGGCTCGTCTGGCTTCTTTGTTTCAAAGTATTCTTTATTAAGTTTATAGACTATAAGTAATGTAAACAACAGTTTCTTTTCATCAAGAGTCAGTTCTGCACTATTGAAATAATTAACCTCACACTTTAAAACAGGAACACTTTCTATTGTTATTAATTGATTTTTCTTACAAGCAGAATAATCTACTGCCTTATTAACTATTTTATAATATCTCATTCTGTGATAATCTTTGATATATTTCTTACAAATATTATGTAGTTCATTCTTTCTATCTTCCTTTTTTCTTACATCAAGAATATCACGAAGATAGAGTGCCACAAGTTTAATTTCTGTGTTAAAATACTTTTTAGAAAATCCGTGTTTAATTATATTTTCAGCATAATCTAAGTCTTTATATTTAAACTCATTCATACTTCAACCTCCTGCACAGAATAGTTTTCACCCAAATATGTAACATTGCCGTTTTTATCAGGCATCGGAAACATTACTGTAGTTTTGTTCATTCTAAGTTTTTCATAAATATATCTACCTATTAACTCCCACATAACATCTTTACTTTTTTGAGGATTATTTATGTAAAAATAGTCAATTACATAATTAAACGCACCACATACACTTCCGACAGAAGCTATAATATCATATGTATACTTTGAAAAATCAAATATGCCACGTTTATCCTTTTCTTTTTCTGCATTCTCAAACTGTAACTCTCTATAAAAAAGTAAACATTCATCAATAATTCCTGATACTTTTTCATAATCAGAATTATTATATTCAATATCGTATTTTAAATCTAATACAGCGTTATCAGAACTTTCTTCTTTAATCTTTTTTGAAATTTCAAAGTTAATACCCTCTATGTATTTACAAAGCAAATTCATTGGACTATCGCTCATTGTAACAGGCATATACTTATAATAATTATCTAAGAAAGTCATTTGTTCTGGGGTCTTTTGACTTAAATCAATTAAAGACTTTAAGGAAATGCCAAAACGCTGTTTGCAAGCTGTTTCATTGCTATCAACATATTTATCATACTTCTTCTTACAATCAGGGTATCTGTATCTAAAGAAATATGGATATTTGTCAAGAAGAATACTGTTACAAAACCTTATGTTCTCTATATCCTCTGGCGTATAGTTGTTCTTTTCAGCCGTTTTATCATCAGTTTTTCGATATTCAACCCATAATTTTGGAATACCCTTAACCTCTCGTCCCAGTTTTGTTTTGTCGATTTGACAACTTTGTGCTTTACAACACTGAATTAACCTTGAATATGTAATTTTCCACATATCATTATCCTTACCATGTTTATCTTCAATTTCTTTAAGTAAAGCATAAGCATTACTGCTTTTGTTTGTTATTTGACCGATAATTGAGCCGAAACCAAATTTATCAGCATTCTGAATATCTTCCTTTGTAAAAATTTTCTTTTCAGGCTTTGGGGCATCATACGTCATTGTTAATTCATTTCTGTAAACACCCTTAATAATTGTGGGATCAGACGTTGTTGCTAAAATATCAAGATCAAAATCTGCACCCCCGAAATTCTGCACTGTATGACCAAACCAATTTATTATAATGCCAGTTTTGCAATACCTGTACCATTTCTCAGTTTCAGCATTCTTTTTTAAATTCATAACAACGTGTTCCGATCTGAAAGTGAGGGGAGACCTCATACCGTCTACCTGTGTTACATTGCGCTCATTCCAATAGTTTGAATAAAATTCATCTTTATCAAGCAATCCAGTGGGTTCAATACCACAAACGTGTTGCATATAAGCATATGGGTCAGATACTAAAGTCTGAAAATTACCCTTGACATAAATATCGCCCATACAGCCCTTTTTTATTTTATTCTTTATCAAATCCCTTATTTTTGTACGAATAAACCTATCATTCTTCAAATCGGGATTTACCACAAGTGACTTCAACCAATAATTATCACTACTTCTCAAAAAATTGTTTATGCTTTCTTCTGTATTATTTATTCCAAGCAAAAATAGCAACATATATTCAAAGTTATCATATGAAACACCCGTTATCCAGTCAACAAAAGGCTTGCATAGTTCCTTTATGTCAGTTTCATTCAAGTTCAAAGTCTGTAAGAACTGGTAATTCATCTTTAGAATGTTTTTACACTCTTTAGGTGCATACTGAGGAATACCCCATTTCAAACCATTTTTGTGGCATTTTTCAAGGTAATCATCAACACCATCATAACAATTCCAAAGCTTAAACTGCGATTCAGAAATAATAATGTCGTAATCTCGAAGATCGGCTTTTATATAACTTCCGTTTTCATCTTTGTAAATCGTATCTACTATGTAATTGCCACCATTTATTTCTTCACAAAATTCGTGAATGGGGAACGTACAAAGCATACCCTTTATAAAGCTTTGCCTTAATCCAAATTGTGAGGGTATATAATCTAATCCTAACTCATCAGCCCATTTCTTAGCCTGTCTTGGAGATATAAGTCCCATTCCGTCAGTTCTGTTAAAAGTCTGTGTAACGGTCTTATCTTCTACTAAATCATCGGTGTTTCCTGCTATCTCAGTTACAAAATGTACGTCAAAGGTATCGGTATTTTCAAAATCTTTAACTACAATAAACTTTGGTTCACTTACAACCTGAGTCGCAGAGCTGCTAAGTCCAAAATAGGCATTATATTTACTTGCAGCGAGAGGAATATTCTTATTTCTGTCATTATCAAGTCTGTAAATTACTTCATCAATAATATCATCTGGACAAACCACAATAGTTGATTTACGAGCTTGTCCAGCAGAACAACTCAACCTGTGATAAACCTTACCGTTTATTTCAACGCCATTTTCACAAATATAATCATAATCTTTTGTGCTTTCCATAACGATAGTTACATAATCTTTTACATATAGCATATCGTCTATTTCAGATTGCACTTCGTTTCTGTTAGTAACAATCTTTTCAATGTCATCTTTTCCAAGAGATTTTGAATTTGAAAGCTTTTTATCATAAATTTCTCTTTCTGTATATGATTCTTCAACCTTATCAAAATCAATAATCTGTCCACGGACTTCTCTTATTGTACGAAGCATCTGACTATCAGCCAACGCAATTACACATTTTAATTTTTTAGCTTCGTCAAATTCCATATTAATTTTATACCCAAATTCCTTCAGAAGCGAAGATTTAAATTTCAGTGTATATATCTGTCTCATGTGTTATTATCTCCTTTTACTGTATTTTATCGCTATTCCTTCATGAAGCTTTCCTGAGAAATAATTTTTTATTGTTAAAATTAAATTATTATCACTATATTTAAGAATATCAACATTGATAAACCTTGAAGATTTTTGCCAATAATAACTATTCCTACGATATGATGATTCACGTTTAACCTTACGATTATATTTTTCTGTTATGCAAATGTCAATAGTATCTTCTTTGATAAACATAGTAAATGGCTGTGTAATATCGCTTGAAAAATTTATCATTACAAGATACGGAGAATCCCAGCTACCACGTTTTACTGTTATTACACAATTATGTTGTACTTTTTTATACCATTTTGGAATAGTATTACAAATATCAAATATAGTGTTAATATATTCTTCTCTTTTTAATCTTGCTTCATATTTTTTATGTAATTCTATATCTTCGCTAATATATGTAACCATAGCGTTATCTGTAAATACAATTCTATTCTTAAATGTTATATTTTCAAGCTTTACAGAACGAAAAAAACTATTTTTAACATATCCATAAGGAAGCAGATCGCATTGTAAAAGGTCATAAATTTCAGTAAAAGTATTATTTTCATAATCAAACATACCATTCATAATTTTTTCCATATGTTTTCTACCAGTGCCATATTTTTCTTTACCACAAATCCAGATATCTTTAATATCTGCGGCTTTATACAGTTTATGACGTTCTATTTGTTCTGTTGCAATAGCATTACATTGAAATTCGATAACCCACTTTTGACCACCATATTCAAACATAACGTCAGGTCTTTGTTTGGTTTCAGGAATCCACGCTTCTAATACAGCGTTACTAACTCCGTCTTGTGACTTAATCCAGTCATACAAAGCAATTTTACCTTTAATATGTTCTTCAGTTTCAGGCTCAGAATATAAATAATCACATTCAAATTTATCCTTGTGTCTAAAATATGGCGTGTTTATTTGACCATGGCAGTATTCATAATCTTTTCCACAAACTGGGCATTTGATTATATTTTTACTTGCCCAAGTCTTCAATTCTTCCTTAGAATACTTACCGTCATAACAATTAATTGTATTATTACCAATTTTTGCGGTTATCATCTTATCATCTCCTTAAATTTAATAAAAATCTGTTTTCATACATTTGTATTCTTAATTCTTTCTTTAGCAATATTAAAATAATTTTTATCAAGCTCTATACCAATAAATTTACGATTAAGGTTCTTACAAGCTACACCTGTACTGCCTGAACCCATTGTAAAATCCAATATAATGTCACTCTTATTGCTAAATGTCTTTATTAACTCTTCCAATAATGCAACTGGCTTTTGAGTTGGATGAAAATTAGATTTTAAACAATCTCTCTGAAACTTCCACACCTGAGTAGGATATCTCCACCCAGTATCTATGTATTCTGTAACCTTATGTTCTTTATTGTCCGACAACTTACCGATAACACCATCTTTTACTTTGTTTGAGCGTGGTTTACCCTCATATTTAATCATCTGTGGGTTATATGTAGATTGTTTTTCATAAAATATAGATATAGTTTCTACCGTTTTACCAATTCTTCTTTTAACCTGCTGAATATTAGTTAATCTTTCCTTTTCCCAATAAATATCATATTTATAATCTTTTAGATTAGATATTCTCAACTCAGAAGTAAAAGGTTCTTGACCAAATAATATGATTGGACTTATAGGTTTAGTTATTCGTTTCAGCTGCTTCCACATATTATCAAAAGGAATTATAATATCCCAAGAGCAGGACGTAGAGCCATAAGGTAAATCGGTAATTACGCAATCAATGCTTTTATCAGGTATATCCTTCATCAATTCAAGACAATCGCCGTGCCAAAGTTCTATATCGTTCAAATTTTATCACCATCCTTACCATTCTGTATCAGTTTCCACAAATCCTCCAACGTTTCAGAAGGTACAACATTGTTATTTACATCAGTAACTTCCATATCTTCCTTAGTTCCCCATTCTTTCTCGTATATGTACCATTCTATCCAACCTTCATCGTCACCGATAATTTCAGAAATAGTCTTTATGATAGGAAATAATGATGTGTTATTAATAAATCTATCACCAACATCTCCGAATAACTCATTGAATTTGTCGTATATGTTTTCCAATGAGTAGTACCTTTCCTTTATTACCGTCATAAGTTTTATAAATTGTTCTTTGTTCATTTATTATCTTCCTTTCTTAACTTAACAGCAAAATTACCGCCCACAATATCATATGTAAAATCAATATTCTCAAATTTCATAACTTCCTGTATCTGTGATAGATGAAATAAATAAGCAGTCTTACCTTTTCTAATCTCAGATATTGTATCGTTTATCATTCCAACATAATACTTGTCCAAAGTGTCACCGTCACAAGTCATCTTATGCCTATTATCAACAGGTCTTCTTATAAGTCTCTTATCGTGTGATTTGCCAGTATTCATACGAAGATTGAATGAAATGCTATCCATAATTTTGCTCATATTCTTAGGGAAATAGTTGTCACAACAGTAGGGAAGACCTCGGCTTGAACAGTTTCTAAATCCGCAAGTAGAGCAATCATAATGCAACCCTACAGAAGCAAATTCCTTGGCAAAGTTCACGCTTCACCACCTGCTTCCACATTGCCAGTTTCCATAAGGTGATTTACAGCCTTGGTAAAATCACGTCTATGGTTCATAGTGCTTTGACTGCACTGATAAATTATGTTGTGATTAATATTCATTTTGTAGTCACCTCACCTTCTATGAGGAGAGCATTAACCGTTTCAATGAAACAATGCTGATATATGGGTTTATCAGCAATAACATCAATAAACCTAACATTTTCATATTCATCAAGATGATATTTGTCTTTGAAAAGCCAAGTAGCCGAGTCATACCAAAAATATGAATATTTTTCTCTCATTGATTTAAAAACTATTTCATAAGCTTCGTCATGCGATATACCAAACGATGTTGCAATCGTGGCAATATGCTTATCGGCAACGTCAGTTATCCAAATATTAAAATCTGGTTGTGATAAATGTTGATAACATTCAACAGCTTCATTAACCTTATTAACTAAATCTATAACTTGGTCATATAATTGGTCATATAATTTTATTGCTTTTTGACAGGTATTCATTAAACACTCAAATTGTTCTTTTGGAATCATTACTGTATCGTCATAACCACCAGATAAATATTGTAAATAGTCTTTTGCCAGTGAAGAAGAATTTAAATCATCTTTAATAGGAATAGGGTGTTCATTAACTTTCTGAATAATGCTACTAACTATTTTTGTTGCATTATCAAAATTAATATCAAACCATTCCCTTATAACATTATGTTGAGCAAAAATCTTATGGGCTATTGCTTCAGCTTCGTGAATATTACAACAATCAAATGATTTATAGGTAATAATTGGATTTGTTCTTCCTGTATTTAAATTTCCAATACGCTGAGACACTTTTTTTGAAGTCTTTCCGATTTTTACAAAATTGTTATCTGGGTCTAACGCCAAATATATATATCCAACACGATTAAGGTTATTTAACAAATGATTTGTGTGATTATCCTCATATTCTTTTATAATTTTTTCAATATCACTATCTTTTATGTTATAATCCATTGTAATCTTATTTTTAGACTTCATTTTTTATTATCTCCTTTTTTACATTACATATAGTATCGCCACTTAACTCATTACATCTCACTCAGAACCACATTACCCATATCCTCTGAGCCAAGCCCCATTTCAATAAATATGTTTCGAGTTGTCAGTAAAATATAAGCATATAATTCTGAACTAATCTGAACTGATTTCAGCCACTTTAACTTTGATAGTATAATTTCACCTATAAAGACGTAAAGTGTCTGTATCGTGTGCAGATTTGAGTATTTGGGTATCGTATTAATAATTTTCTATCTTAGATAGAATTTCATCGAGCCTGTTATTGATGTTATTCATATAGTTAATGATACTATCAATTGTATCAAGACTACCATCAGACACCTTTTCTCTGACCATAATCTTACGGCAACCTCTGATAAGAGCTTCTATAGATGAATAGTAACCAATAATATCCTCATAGTCTATTATCTCACCAGTAGGCTTCCTTGTTTTACGGTCAATCTTTTCACGCTTACCACACTCTATAAGAATATACTGGTCTGAGTCTGCCGTGAAATAGAAATTGTCTGTAATTTTAATTTTTCTAGCCATTTTTAATATCTCCTTTAATATGTATGTTTTAATACCGAGCCTTTTCTGCTCCTAAGTATAGTATATACTGGAAATCTCAGTTTGTCAAGTATTTTTTGCAACAAATATTATTATTTACTTATTATTTGCAGAAGAAATAAGTACAGGAGCAAATTCATCAACTCCATATCTTTGCTTTAGTTCTTCCAGCAAAGCCTTAATGTTATTCTCAGCTTGGTCATCGGGAAGTACATATATATTAGGAACATTCCTCGGTTCACCGTCTATATAACAACTGCCAGTGGTGTATTTAATGAATAGGTTATTCAGCACTTTTATCATCGTTCTTCTTAGGGTTTACTTCTAATTCCTCAAAACGAATATTCAAAAGATAATCAGTTAATGCTATTTGAATCTCCACGTAATCAGACTTATACATAAATGGTTCTCTCTCAAAAGGATTATATTTACCCCATTCACCGTTTTCTTCTGCTTCAGCCTTATCACACTCATATTCAAAGAACCTTGCCTCAGCTTCTTTATATTTCTTTTCTGCCTGTGTATTAAGACATTTAATTATCTCTTCATTGAGCCGAGTTCTTTTGTCTTCAATAGAAAGCTTTTTTATCTCTTCTTCTTTAAGTGGTATTTGTTTAGCAATATCATCAATGTAAACAACTCTGAGCTGGGGATAACACTTTTCCCACCCATACTCTTCCTTGACATATTTATTAAACTTTTCATAAAAATCGTCGCATTTATAACGGAGCATTATCTCTGTCATATTATCATATCCCATTTCCTTGATGATTTTATTTTTTGCTTCAAGTATTATCTTATCTTCATAAGCATTTGACTCTCTATAATTAAGATACTGAGAATCTTCATCATCGTCATACTCAGCTATAATATTGACTTTCTTATAATCAATAAGAAATCTATTTTTCATACTCCTAAGAGCTGAATAAAGTATCCTGTTGAGTTTCTGTTCTGCTCTGAAATAAAAGTTGTTTATATCAAAATTAGAAACCTTGGGGGTATTTGTAAAAGCAAATTTATCCTCATTATTCATAATAGTCTGTCTTAATATCTCATTTGCCTTAGCAGAACCCATTCTGTTTCTAATATCATAACGGTCATTTGTCATACCGAGAATACGATACATTTCCTTGTTACCCAATGTTACTTTGTAATCAACCTGTTTTGAAAGAAACTCTAAAAGCAGCAATTCTATGTACTTTACATAAAGACCTTCTCTGCGTTTACGAGCATCATCGGTGGGAAATGGTTCATCGTATATCTCATCAATAACAAATTTCTGTCCTTCCTTATGAAACTCAAAATATCTTTTCCAACGATTAACCTGTGCTTTTTTTGAATTTCCTGTACACTCTTCTTCTCCAATGAGTTGACACATAATTTTATAATTCTTTATAGTATTATCTTCTTTTTCTTCCACATTGTTTTTTATATATTCTTTGAATTTAGTAATATCCAAAGTATTCTTATTATAATCTGTATATATCATTTTATATCTACCTCACTTTTGTCTGTTAAATTTGTACAAACCCGTTAGTCCATACTTAACTTATTACTTTGTGAAACTTATAAGTATAAAAATTGTCCAATTATATGTTTTATATATACTATAATATACTATTATCTTAAATTTGGACAATTTTTATTATTCGTTTTTATCATCTCCTTTATTATTAGTAAAAGTTATAATTCGCCCTTTTTTCTTTTGCTACTTTTCTTTTTTGGGCGATAGTCGGCTATTTCACATAGTTTTATGAGGCTTTGCGTAGCAAAGACCATAAAACGTGAAATGGACGAGTTTGTCAGCAAAAAAGAAAAGTAGATTTTGAACATTATTATATTATTACTTACTTATAATATATCTACAATACTATTATATCATGTTTCATAAAAATGTCAAGTGCTTTTTGATTGAATTTTATCTTTTACTTAAATATCTTAAATATGGTGCATACAATGACCTGTAGCTTATAAAAGTTTATAAATTTTTCATAAGAACAAAAAAAAAAAAAAAAACAATCTGTATTTTTTATGACTTTCGATTTATTTCTATGAATTTATGATGTTTGCTTGATTCGAGATACTTCTGATATATTAAATATAGGTTTGATCTTTGATACTTTTGATTGATTTTTATAGTATTCGGAGAAAGCATAGATTTTATCAGTATTTGAGCGATTTAGATTTTGTGTTGGTTTTTGAAGTGTTTGACGTGTGATTTGAAGTGAATGAATTATATCTTTAAGTTGATTCTGAATAGTATATAGTATTGAAATGTTATTTTTGAGATACTTGTATTAGGCTCTGTGATTAGATTTGAGAGCTGTTTGTGTGGGTAGGATAAATTTGTTGTTTGTGATGGTAAAGTGAGCGTAGAGTGTTCTGTAGTTTGTCTGAAAGTGTGGTGTGGATATAGATTTTTGAGATTGAGGTAAGTGTTTTTTAAAATTATTTTTATTGGTCTGGAAGTGGGATGGATAGGGAAGTTTGTCGAAGAGTAATGCCGAATGATTTTTTAATGATTTTTGGAGTGAGAGATTTGGTGGTGAGATTTTTGGTAATTTAGTGATTTGAGTGTTAATTTGGATTTTTAGACGTGTGAGTTGAGTGGAACTACTATAGGCTTTCTGGACAATCAAATTGCAATTTCAAATGTAAACATACCCCCTCTGTACTGCCGATCCTATGCCGTTTTTCCCCAAAAAGCAACATAGACAGACATATTTTAGAAACATTCTTGCTAACATTTCTTAATGAATTTTCAGAGCTGTTTTTTAGTAACATTTCTTGAAGCTGCTATAAGTTATTATTTTTTTGTATGCCGAATTGATATCGGTATCGGTTGCGGTTACATATCAAATAATGACTAATAGTCATTTTTAGTGGTTCGTTAACATTGCTAATTATTTAACACTGTTAACTAATTAAAACCAAATCAAAGTATAATCAAGCAAACTAAAGAAAACAAGAGAAAACAAAAGTATATAAGAGATATTTTAAAAAATTGCTATTTTACCGGCAAAAACCAACCTAATTAAACCAAATAATCAACAAATTTTGCCGATAATATCCAATAACATTTCAATACTATTCTAGATCATTCACTAACACCATAGTAATATTCACACTTCCAGACTCTCACCCACATTTTGCAAAATAACCAAATTTCACACCTAAAATTATGCAATATCACAATACAAATATATCTAACAAATCACATAATTATTACTAAATTGTAAACGTCAATTATTAAATATCAATAATAAATTATCATTTATCAATAAAATTATATCAAACAACAATAAATCGCATACACGCTATTTTAATACACCTATTAGGGTAATTATACCACTACAAACAAAACGCCGTACAGCGCATTATAGCAGCACTCACGGCGGTTTTATCCGCTTCCAGTCTGATTATACAATATGCACAATGCGCTATTATTATATTTATACATTATGCCTATTGACAAATATAATTCGCACGTTCTAATTGTATTTGGCTATTAGCTCCGACGCTTTTGTAAATACTTTATTATATTAAAGTATATCAATTAAGTATATTATTATCAATACCATATGTTATCATCGTTTCAATAGCCTCTTTTTTTGTAACATCATTTTGTTTACAGTAGTTAATAAATAATTCGTATATTTCATTACTTATTGTAATATTTAATTGCTTGTTTTTATTATAATAATTTGTTAATGCTTTTTTCATGCTTTCTTTCATATCTAAATCAGCTCCCAATTATAATATTTGTGCATTATTATATGCTATTTTTCAAAATTTGTGATTGTATTTCTTCGATTTGTGCAACATCACAACAAACATACACTATATACAGTATATTCAACCGTTTATACACTATTTAATGCTCATATTTCGCTGTCATTTTGCACAAATTCCGTCACATTGTACAAACTGACCTGCTTTACATATTGCTAGGTATATGTTATAATAATATCAAGATAAGGGAAAGGAAAACGAAAACAAAATCCCTTGACTGAAAAATAAAAATCCGATATAATATAAGTACCAATTATATTATAAAAGGTGGTGACAAGGTGGTGTATGAAATGACTGGAAGAGAAGTTGTTAATCTGATTGATAAGCTCAGATCTGAAGGACTTGACGATACAAAGATAATTGAGATTATCAAGTACATTGAGTTAAACGACCCTAAAAACAACACATCAACCAAATCAGATAATAACTAATCATAACACAAAATCCCGAAAAAGTCAAGCCAATAAAACGGCTTGACAAATCGGGAACTAAAAAATATAATTAAAGGAGCTAATAATTATGAACACTATAAAAGCAACATTCATCCAGGTGATCCGCTTCAGACTTTCCGAATTCTTCCGCCGTAACAAGCGGAGAATAGAGGTAAAAACCTGCACAATGCAATCAATATAAAGTAATTGATAATATGCTATGCAATTTTATGGAGGTTAAATATTATGAAAAACGCTAATACTAATACAAGAAAAACAATTGATAGATGGGACATAATGACAAATTACGGTTACGGTTGGGAGTGTGAATGTTCTGAATATACATACAAAGATGCTAAAGAGCGTTACAAAGAATACAAAGAAAACACTAACGCAAGCGTAAGGCTTGAAAAGCATAGAGAACACAAGTAAATAATAATTTGGAGGTTAAATATCATGTATAATTATCTTGAAGCAATGAAATCCGATATAAAGGATTATATCAAAAACGAGGTCAACACTTCAAACTATTCCGACCGTGAGGAACTCGAAAACGATCTGAATGATATCCTTTGGAACGAAGACAGCGTAACAGGTAACGCAAGCGGAAGCTACACATTTAACTATGCTGAAGCTTTCGGATATGTTGATGATAATATGGATTTGCTTGCTGAAGCTTGTAAAGAATTGTGCGTTACTAATGAAATAGTAGGCGAAAAGTTTCTTGATGAAGACTGGGAATATTTTGACGTAACAATCAGATGTTATCTTTTAGGTTGGGCTATTTCGGAAGCTCTTGACGAAATAGAAGACGATCTCGAATTTGCAGAGGAAGAATAACACAATCAAACTATAAACTATAAGCAAATGTTAAAAATAGCACGGTTAAACGGCTGTATAACTGTTAGTCTCTTGCAATGGTGGGAGACAGCTAAACAAATAAAACGTGTATTTGATAGGAGGGTTTTAAAATGGATATAACCGTAAAATATAACCGCAAAAATTTTTTCAACTTAGAAGATTATACAGAGGATATAAAGAAAAATGCAGATTTTAATGATCTGAAAAAAGCGTTTTCAGCACTTAAAAAAGACCGTAATTTTGCAATTCAGATTGATAATTACTGCCTAATCTGGGATACAATAGCAGACTTTGAACACGGTTCATTGACTTGCTATGAATACGAAGCTGCCAACAGTCGTAAAGAATATTTGTGGAGTTTTGAGAGCTGCAAAAAGCACTTTTATTCAATGTTTAAAGATTAATGCAGAGCATTGCAGGCGGTGCAATACCGCTTGTAATAATGCAGCTTGACAGAAATGTCAAAAGGTTGCAAGCCCTTGAAAAAATTGAATTAACGGAGGCTTTAAAAGATGAATGAAAAGATGAATGCAAGCAAATTTGAATTGTTTTTAGGTTGTTTAGGAAACGGTATAACGGTATGCAATAAAGCCGTTACAGAAAATAACGACTATAAAACAATAGCACATATCAGCAACAACGGAATAATCAAGCTTTATGTTTCTGCTGATTATATCCCCTCTGAGGATATGAAGCGAATACGGCAAGCAGCAGAGGAAAAACAAGCCGAATTTCTCAAACAGTGGAATAATAATCCGCTTGAATGGAGATATTCCCATATTCTTGATAACTTGAATACTTCTGAATTTTTAGAAGCTATAAGGGATAAATCAGGAACATTTGAGGACAAAGCAAAACGCCTTGAGGATAAATATTTATTAGTCAAGGAATTTTAAAGCAGAATAAAATTCACATTTGATAGGAGGATTTTTGATAAAAATAACATTAACTTATATTGGGAATGATAGTTATGACAACAGACCCGTTTATAAAAACGAAAACGGAAAGTTATTTGTTGATGTTGATCCTCGCAAAGATCATGAACCAAAAATATGCACAAAATATCAATTTGATGGTGAACCTGATACACCAATAAACTGTATAACTGCATATAGCAATGCAGAAATTGAATTTATACCCAAACGCATTACATGGTAATTTAACCACATCAACACCAGCGGAAGAATTAAACCGCTTCCGCTACACATCTCCTGATTATCTGCATGAGGATATGAGGGAGTTCAAACGCTACAAGCGGAATAATACATATTTACATATTATGGAGGAATAAACAAATGAAAAATTTCAAACTTTGGATGGGCTGTTTCGGTAATGGAATAACCGTCTGCAATTCAGCAGTAGAGAGCAACGGAGAATATAAGCATATAGCACATATTAGTAACAACGGAATAATAAAGCTGTATGTATCAGAGAAATATATTCCCGTTGAGGATATGCGGAGAATTGAACGGGCAGCAACAGATCGGCGAAAAACATTCTTAACTGAATGGAATAAGCAGCTGGATATAAGAAAGTATGAAAAGCTTCTTGATATGTGTAGTTATTCAGATTTTATGAAAATAGCACATAATAAGGGAATGACACTTGCTGAAAAGGTAAAGCGACTTGAGGAGCAGTATATTTGAGGAGGTTTAACACTATGAACAAAACACAAATAAAAGAACTTTGCGGAGCTATTGCACAAATGAGCGCAACAGACAAAATAAAAGACACATTCACTATTAAAGATAATTTTGCGTACTTTACGCCAGAAGGTCATAAAGGATACAAGATAAATGTCAATGTTCTGTCGGAGATTGTAGAGGAAATTCCCAAAAGTAATTACAGCCGTTTAATTCCTGATATATTCAATACAACAGCGACTTATGGAATAAATCAGATAAATATAAATCAGTCTGATTTATTGCAGCTTGCAAGACAGCACAAAAGGGAAAATTCAAAAACGCCGTTTATTTTTGAATATCACGGGGAAAAATACGGTTTTCAGTCTAGATACATAATTGATGCTTTAAAAGCTTTAGGCACAAAAAGCAAGACATACATAACCAATGAAAAATATTCAAAGCTGTACATAGAATCGGAGATAGGTGCTATAGTTATATTGCCTATGAGGTTAAACGTAAACAGCACTATAAAAGCCGATTATACGGAATGAAATAATTGTTTGATGGAGGAAAAACATAATGGAAAGAGTAATATTTGATATTTGGGTAATTGACACCAATATGTGCAGAATTGTAGCGCATGACATTAGAACGGAAATACGAAAACTTTCTGATGGTGGGTGTATATGTGACATTGCTACTTTGTTTGACGAAATGGATCGTATTAAGGATGAAATGTCTACATAAAATAAAAGAACTCGGCTGGGGTGTGAAAGTTGACGGTAATTTTATCACAGTAGGAAAATATTCCCCTGCTGGAATGGATTATTCATTCGATGTTGACATAACAGACTTTGAAAAAGAGGATAGTATTCTGACAGCAGCAGAGTTATTTGTTGAGGCAATACACAGTGTGGTAGATGACTTTGACCCCTCCTATGAAGCATATTCATGGCTTGATAATACAGGACATGGAAGGAATGATGTGCCATATAATATGCGAGATTTATATGAGGATATGGAAGCAATTCAAGAAATGCTTGACGGTTTATGGACTGATATTTATAACTATTATTATGATGTCTTACAATATGAATTTGAGGAGGAAAATATCAATGCACACTGTAAATCTTAAAAAGCCCGTCACCCGTGTTTGTCTCTCAAAGACAAAAGTAAATCTGAAGAAGAATTGAGGTGCTTAAAAATGTTTATAATTTTTTTAATAATCTATCTTTTCATAGGTCTCTGTGAGGAGATATGGCTGCAAATTCCCAAAAAATAAGGAGATAATAATATGAGAACAAGGAAACAGACAACAAAACGGAGAATTAGCATAGTATATATCATAAGTGCTATTATAGCACTATACATACTCGGAAGCTTCTGTGAGGTAAATATACATAATCGAATTGGAGCTGACCCACTGGAAAATCCATATAATGCTTTCAGTCTGTTAAGTCAGGCTATGAGCAAATAAGTAAATAGTGATATATACATAATCAAAATTATTGAAATTGGAGGAAATTATTATGAAAAAATATGCGGTAGAGGTAAAGATAAATAAGGATTTTTACAATGAGCCTGATTATAACGTTTGGGATTCTGATGCTTACCCAGAAGTGGAAGCAGACACAGCAGATGAAGCTATAGATTTTACAATGGATAATTATAAGGATTCAATATCTTTATCTTTGAGTGACACTGTGGAAGATATTGAATGTGAGGGAAATGCAATATATTACACTGAAAACGGCATTCCTTGCCGAGTATTGTTTAGCGCAATAGAAAGGCAGGCTTGAAATAATGTATGCTGAATTTACTTCTATTCTCACTGGATTATTCAGTGGGAATAGAGGAGAGGCAAAGCTGGAAGCAGAAGTCGTTAAGTATGATAATACAGCTGATCTGTCGGAAGAATGCGATAGGCGAAGACAAGACAGATTAAATTATGAGGCGATGAAGTTTAATAAAACGCTTGATTATCGCTTTGCGAAGTGATATAATAGGTGTAGTGATATACAGAATACGGATAAAACATTATCGAGGAGGAAAATTATTATGTTAAAGGTTAAAACAGGCGCAAAAAATTCAAATCGGGTCGTTATCCTCGTTGAGGGTGAATATGGTTCCATAGGCGGTAGAATGACCCGAGAGGACATTGAAAGAGCTGCAATGCTTCCTGAGAATTATGTAGTCGGAACATATACGGAAGATGAAAATTTCTGGTATAAGGTATTGGAAATTTAAGTAGAATAAAATCACGATCACAGACATTATGAAGAATATGCCTGAGTTGTGGTGTGAGGAGGAATAGAGGAAAATTATGGATAATCGTTTAGGTTATTTATTGATGAATGAAATGGCGGAGTGCATCCGAGCAGATAAAGTATTGTTTAAACCTTTGCAAATCTCATTGTATATTAATGGGAAATGTGTTGCCAATGGCAAAGCATCTGAGGTTTTCAAATATTTGTCGGAAAACTTTGCTACCTTTTTATGGTTTGATAAAGAAGTTTCAGAATATAGCTTGGGTTTTCAGAATGTATTATGGAATATATCAATGGAGAAATAATACAATAAAATCACGATTTAATAGGAGGAGTAAGCAACAATGGAGAAGATGTTATTTATTAAAGGAACAGCAAGCGGTTATGAGCCTAAACAGTGCGGAGAAACATTCACGGTTAACCAGCTTATAGAAAAACTGGAAGAACTTCGTGATTATGAGGATGCGAGGGATTCACCTGTGTATCTTAGCAATGATAATGGTTAAACGATCATAGCATTGCAAAAAACATAGTGAAAGGAATTTTATAAATGAAATATTTATTATTGACTAAAGCATGGAAAGATATTGTTGATGAAATATTTATGCACAAAACCCCATTTGGAGATAATTATTCGATTTATTTCACAGATTCAGATGAGGCTGTATGGTGTAACACTATATCGGAAATATATTTGGTTATTTATGAGCATTTAAAAGAAACTAATCAAAGAGTTTGATAGGAGGAATAAATTATGACTATAAAGGAATTTACAAAGGCACTTGAATTAAAGGCAACTGAAAAAGGGATTGAAAGTGCTGAACTTACAGCAATAGGAAGAGGCTCTGATAGCAAAGGAATATATTATGTGGTGATGGTGAAGCCAGATAATGCAGATCGTGATATTGAAATCAGAATTTATGTCAATCAGAAATGAGGTTTCAACGCCTGAGTTGACAGTAAAGGAATAAAAGATACATTTTGTAGGAGGAAAATTTAATGACTATACAGGATTTTATGGCAATACTGGTTGACGGAGATTCACAGCACTTTAATGTCTATGACAACGAAAAGGAGGAAATTATATTTGACGGATCTGGAAGTGAAATACCCGATGAACTTCTGGATGAGGAAATTTCTTCTATAGATAATATCTATGGAGATAACGGAGATATTATCACATTAAATATCAATTAAGTGAAACATATTAACGCAAAAGAAATTATAGCGGAAAATCTCACCTCAGATATAGTTTTTATATTTGATGTACGTGATATACTTAATTATAAAACATAAAGAGGAATTATATATGAATACTTGTAGACTGTGTGGTGGAAATTTTGACTTTCGTAAGGTACAAATAATTGATGTGCTTGGTGAAGCAAGTATCACGTTCTCTCCAAACCTTAATAGTGTACCTGATGATTGCAAATTCAAATTTTGCCCTGAGTGTGGAAGAAAATTGACAGATAAAATTGAAAGTGAGGAAAATAATAATGCGACTTGAACGGAGATGATAAAAATGCCAAAAATAATTCCCATCGAAGAAACCGAATTTACACTTGAAGCAAACGGCTGGAGTTTTCATATCTGCCTAGGAAGCCATACAAGCGGAAATTATATAGCGATCCCCGACTGGGGAATATGCTCTGAGGCATCAGACTGGAACGATGTGCAGTGGAATAAAGAGCAGCTGGAAAACAGCCTGAACGAAACAATATCGAATAATGCTCAAATAATTGCTATTGCAGTATGCAAATATATGATGGAGTAAATCAACCCCTACAAATACAAAACCCGACAAGTTAACGTAACTAATAAAACAAAATACCTCTTGACAAATTGGAAAAAATATGTTAAACTAAAGCTATTGAAATAATAGTGCGTTTTATCATTTTCACAATTTTGTCAGGAGGAATTTTTATGGATAAATTCAAAATGTATCAAAAAGGCATAAGTGTTAAATCCCTTTATAATATGTATTATGAGGATATTCCCGAGGTGGATTTCTCGGACGATATGCAGCGTGGAGAGGTGTGGAGCAATACCCGAAAATCACTCTATATCCATTCAATCTTACTGAAGATTACCGATGCACAGTCCCCATTTATTGCAGGTGTAAGGGAACTCCCCAACGGAAATACTCTCCTGAAAATCTTTGACGGAAAGCAAAGAGGAACAACCATAATCCATTATATAGACGGAGATTTTGCCCTCACGGGACTGACAAACGAGCCTGACATATATCTCAACGGAGAACCAGTCAAGCTTCAAGGGAAGCGTTTTAAACAGCTTCCTCCCAAACTCCAAAGTTGGATACTTGATACAACTCTGAATGTTTCTATAATGGAAAATGCAACTCCCGAGCAGGAATCACTTATTTTCCGCAGACTTAATAACGGAAAATCCATGAGCAAATTCGATATCGCACGTTCCTATAAGCAGGGAATGGAAGATATCAAGGAACTTACTAACCACGAGCTGTTCAACGTAATGCTCACCTCAACGGAAAGAAAAGCCCTTAAACAGCAGGAAATCATAATCAGATCGTGGATAGCTCTCTTTGAGGAAGAACCAAACCTCACTCCAGCCCACGTCAATGAGGTCATGAAGGTTTTAAGCATTGATGTAGACGAAAGGGAACAGCTTAAATCTTCGTATGATTTTATATTTGAAACATATAAGAACATGTCAATAGAGAAGGAAAATTCAGACGTGATCAAACTGATGTTCAAGCCCACACATTTCATCGGATACCTGCCATACCTGGAAAAATTCGATACACCCGAGCAGTTTGCAAAGTGGGTGGAAAAGTTCTTTGGAAATATGCCTGAAGCATACGCATCGCTTGTCCGTGAGCATACAACCAGCCCTTCAAGTATAAAGGCAAGAAGAGAACTTATAGAAAAATCAGTCAATGAGTTCCTCGGAAAATAATATCAATATAAAAAATATAAAAAATAATCGTCATCTTTGATCAGGTGACGATTATTTTTATTTGTCGGAACAATAAATATATTGACATATTTGGAAAAGCATGGTATAATACAAGCAGTAGGGAATACATTGGCGTTGTTTTGAAGAGTTTGGACGTATAGAGTAGGCGGTAAACCTCCCGACCATCACCACATTGGTTGGAAAGGAGGTCGAAATTCACAAACCTTTGTGGAATAACTGCAAAGGAGAGTGGAAATTATTTCTATTGATACTATTATAAATATTATCAGCTGTGTTATTACACTGGTTGATTTTATCTTTAGTCGTATAAAGAAGTAATCCGCCTAAGTACCAGTTAGGCGGATTATTAACACTTAAAATCATTAATTCGTCGGGAACTATCGTCTATCCAATGTGTTCCCTACATTTATTATTATACAGTATATACGCAAATTTGTCAAGAGAAAAGTCTGTATTTTTATAGATTTTTCTGCACAAAAAAGGAATATAAAAAAGATGCTAAAAGGATGTTTGTTTCAGACGTCCTTTTTTATTACCCAAATCTAAGCGGAAATTTTTTGGATTTTTACCAATAAAAATGTCATCATGAGTAAAAGGCTAATGTTTTTCGGAAGAAATAGACTTTATAAATTCGGAAAAATTGTCAAAAACTTGCCGTTCCAACGGAGAAGTCAAAAACTTGTTTCTTTTATAGAGTGTTTCCATGCGTTCAGCACGTATCTTAGCGGAAGCCTGAGATATGTCACATATCATAGCAATGTCTTCAGCGGAATGAATGTTGCAGCCCCATAAAACGCAAGCAGGCGCCAAAATGCCAATAGCAAAGCGTTCAGCCTCATATTCATCACTTGTCGGAATAATCAAATGCCCCAGCTCATGAGCAATGGTGTAACGCTGAGCCTGATGCGTTTCAGAATCATCAACAATAATATAATGCTTGCCTTTGGAAAAAATAAGCTTTCCTCTCTGACCATGAGATAACCGCATTTCATGATCAGATAAGTCGGAATTTTTTATAATATCAACATTGTAATGATGACATATTACCGATAGCCTGGTCGGAAGAAATGATATGCCACAGTCAATAAGACAGCGCCAAGCAGCATCTCTCGCCCTGATGTAGTTACTATAATCCAAAAAGATCACCCATAACTATTATGGAAGATCATGCGGAATATATGAGCGGAAAATATAAACATCATTGCCTTAAAAAGCAATAAAATACGATGGACAAATCGATTTGTTTGTGATATAATATACTTATGAAATATAATAGGAGGTAATAAAAACAAATGGTTAGAATTATTATTTACCAATAAGGAAGATATAAAATCAGGCAAAAGATATATTACAATTAACAAAATTTTTGAAAAAACATTGAAATTGGAAAAATAATATGATAAAATAGAGGTGTAAAAATGATAACCAAAATGATTTTACAAAGCAATAATTTTAAAGCAGAATATAATGTAAATGGAGAGACATATATTATGGATTACGCTAAAGAAATTAACTTAAAAACAAAAACTTCATCTGTAATCAAGTTTTTGAATTGGTCTATTTTAGACGGAATTAAAAAAGGATATAAAGATTTTAAACTTATAATTGAAGACGATGGAATATTTTCCAATACTTGTGTTCCTATAGCAGCTTTGCTTCAATATTATAAAAACAAAGAAGATCTGACTTTTGAAGTGGTTCTTCCACTAAATGGATATATAGAACATACTCATATGAATAATCCTTTAGTTGCCAAGGATTATATACATAGTTATCAGATAAATTCACCTTTTGACATTGTATGGTTTTTTGATAGTGATGTTGAGGTTAATACTCTTGTAAATAATTATCTGTTGTGCCTTCGTCAATCAGAAATTATAGCAGATGGCGTTATCGGAAGCATTGAGTGGTGTATTAACGAAGTAATGGACAATGTGCTTCAACATTCAGGAGTAGGCTGTGGTTATATTATGGGTCAAATACATCAAAGTGCTAAAAGACTTAGTTTCTGTATATTTGATTATGGAACAGGAATATATAATTCTCTGAAAAGTTCATCGGAACATCATCCTCAAACGCCTATTGATGCAATTACAATGGCTTTACAGGAAAAAGTTACGAGAGATACAAGTATAGGACAAGGTAATGGTCTGTGGGGATTATCACAAATTATTACCAAGTCTAATGGAATTTTAAAGATAAGCTCTAACGGAGCTACATATGAGAACACAAATGGAACTATAGAAACCGCCAAACGAGGAGGTTTTAATTTAGGAAAATTCAATGGAACAACAACGGTAGATTTCCAACTGGATTATTCTAAAGATATCGATATTACTTCAGCATTAACAAATAGTTCAGGTTGTGCCTATAACAGTGTGGATTTGTGGCTTGAAAATCTAGAATCAGACACGGATGAAAATATTGTAAACATAAAGATATCTGAGATGTCAGGAGGAACAGGAACACGTAAATCTGCCGAAAAGGTCAGAAATATGGTAATGAATATCGTAAATAATGATAAAAAACGAATAAATCTTGACTTTGAAGGAATAAATACGATTAGTTCATCGTTTGCTGACGAATTAATAGGAAAAATAATAAAAGAAAAAGGTTTTGTTTTCTTTACACAGGCTTTCAGATTGACTAATCTAACGCCTTTCTTAATCGCTATTATAAATCGCTCAGTAGAACAACGTATGGCACAGATATACTATGATAAAGAAATGACAATAGAATAAAGTAGCAAAAATAACACCTCGACTGTAAATACGGTCGAGGTGTTATTATATTCAATCATTATTATCGTTAAACATTTCATCGGTTAAATCTTTGAAACTATTAGGATCAATAATCATAGTTTCTTTTTTCAATTTAAATGCTATAAAATAATGATTAGGATGTTTCTTTACCATTTTATATAATTCATTATAATTAAAAAGAAGATATTTTGAAATAACCAAAGTGCCTTCTACCCCATCACCAAATAATATATGTACTGTTCCGTGCTTTTGATTAGGAAAATCATAATTTGTTAATTTAACAATTATAGCATATCGTTCATCGTCATTTATAGTAAATTTTTGCATTTCTGAATTACCCCAAGAAAAACCGTTTTTATCGTTGCTTTGTTGAAAATATCGTGAAAGAAATTGGTTTGCATCTTCAGAAGCTTTTGTAATTTCATCAGAAGTAGCAAAAATTTTAAAGTTTGGGAAAAATTGATCAAATAGACTACCTGAATAGGTATTTGCTAAAAAACCGCCAATACAGAAAATATTATAATTTGTAATATCATCACTATATCTTCCTTCATATATAATTGATTGTTGATTTGAATAAAGTCCTGTTTCATAAATCAAATCCGTCACATTAATTGCAGCTTGTATGTCTCCAATAGGGCAAACTGATAATGAAACACCTTTTCTTACTTCTCGATTATCATATTTGGATAAAACAATTTTGCAGTTACATTTTTTTAATGATAAAATTTTTCTGATTTTTCTGTGCTTAGTTAAGTACAGCCAGCGGGCTGCTAAGAAACCGATTGATACTGACACAACTGTCCAAATGATTGTTAAAACTGAAAAAACTCGGTCTAGTTCTTGCAAAAAATTCATACTTAATTCCTCCCATATATTGATCTTCCTACTATTTTAAAGAATATGCAATAAATTTCAAAATATGACATATATCGCCTTTTTTAGAGAGAATTAAAAAATAAAGAAATAACTCAAATTTCATTAAAGTCAAAATGTAATATTCGTATAGAAAATATGGTATATTTCCCCACCTATATTATATAAAGCTTTTTTGAATTTGTCAAGATAATTGTCGAAAAAAGTAGAATAAAATTCTTATTTGATAATTTTAAAGATGTTCAATTATTTATTTTACGTTGTTTTAGAGATGACACTATATAGTACACCAATTTATAAAACAATAAATTTTTTATGAGAAAGCACTTGACAAATGCCATTTTTTATGGTATTATGTATATGTAAGGCATACAAATTGTATTTGAAATGATACGACAAGTGATGCACCATATTCGTTTTAAAACAGAAGAGCATTTAAGCCTTGAATATATAGTTTTCTAAGTAATTGAGTAATTGAAAAGTATATTCACTGTATAGAATACGACAGCTTAGTATTGGTGTGAAAAAACACGGGGCTATATAACCGTTTAGGTTATCTTGCAAAAGCAAGCATTTAAGTGGCAAAGTTGTATGCGCTTTGCCACTTTTTTATTTGATACAGGTTTATTTGATTGTAGGTCGGTCTTAGTACCGATGTGGCTTAATTGCCTGTTTGTTGTAGAAAGTCATCCATCTGAAAAAGGTGGGTGACTTTGTTTATGCTATCAACATATCAACATACTACATACAAAAGCCCCACTCAATTAAGAGTAGGGCTTTGCTTATTATATATCATCCTTACAATAAAATAACCTACGATTAGAGGACTAACCGTAGGTTGTGCATTCCTCAACATGAGGGACATCTAATAGTTTCAATTTGCGTTAATTGATACAAGATATCTTGTATTTCACAATTATATTATTATATTATAGCATATTAATTCTGATTTGTCAAGAGGTTTGTGGAAATTTATAGAAAAAATTTTTGGCATCTACTATTGATTTTAAACCTATTTTCTTAATTTCAAACCGATCTCTTCACAAATACCTGCGAAAATGTATAACATAATATAGATTATACACATATTAAACACCCCTTAATTGATAAATAATCTAAATTGGTTACTTGTGGATATATCTTTTATTACATTATATACAATTATTTTGCAATTGTCAAGAGGTTTTTGTAATAAAGAATAAAAAGTCCTTCTTACGGGTGAGGTAAGAAGGACTTTGGGTTATGAGTTATGGGATATTGGTTTGGGCGATTATTTTAAAAATTCATATTTAAAAAGTGTCGGTACAATTTCCGAATTAAAGTATGATTTGGTAAGAATTTAAAATTAAAATATAAAAATATTATTTTAATTTATCGCTAAATGGAAGGGATTTTATATAATCTTCCATAAATTGAAAATCTGGTTTTTTGTCAACAGTAATTGGAATATTTATTGTAAAATCCTTATTTATATGAGAATTTAATTCTCTTCCGAATGCACAATACTTTGATTCGGCTTCTTTTTTTATTAGTCTTGTAATAAATAAATTTACAAATAAATTCATTTCTTTATATTTTGGAGTAAGTACAGCTACATTTTGAGCCGTATAAAAAGGTTCAAATTGAACAAAACTTGATCCTAAATAACTACCGCCGAGAGCAACAGTTATAAGTCCAGCCTTAAATGGTTCTAAGCCTTCAATATAATCAATTTGACAATCAACCCCATTGTCAAAACTAATCCTTGAAATAAAATTAATAGATGGACAATCCATTGTCATTTTGTTTTTATCAAGTTTATTTCCCATTTGAATGTTATATAATGATTTTAATAATTTAGATTCCCATTTGTCTGTTCTTAATAAAATGTGTTTTGATTTAATTTTAGTTTGTGTTTGTTGGAAATTTAATTTTTTGATGAAACTTTCCATATATTTAAAATCTGGGTAAAATCCATCATCGGAATATGTCTTTTTTTTGTCAATAAATATAGAACCATCTTCATTATGAAGAACAGGAAGTTCTAAAATTTCATTTGCATATTTTTTTTCGGATACTTTTCTACCATAGGCATATTTAAATTTATTGGCAGTTAAAAGTGTTTGCAAAAAAAGAAGTGTATATATATTCTCATCTTGCGTGTTTTTTATATGAAGAATTTTAGCAGAGTCTCCAACTACACAACCGTGAGGCTGTAGTGCAACAAAGCCAGCTGATCCGCTTCGAGCGACAGTAAGGCATGGTGTTAAAGAATATTTATATCCTTTTTCTTTACAATATTCAAGATTAATATATCCAAGTATTCCATTATTTGATTCGCCACTTTGAACTGCGGGAAAATCCCCTTCATTTTGAGAAATCTCATCTTTAGTAATACCAATACCATTTATTATTGATAATACATCCCCAAGCTTAAATTGCTTCCAATTTGTTATGTCAAGTTTCATTTATTTTTCCTTCTTTAATTAAATATGATAAATAATGATTTAAGGTGTTTTGAAAATCATTTTCTGTAAGTGTTGAATAATCGGTTAGCATATATGCTTCGCATACCCATTCCTTAGTACCATCTACTGCCCTCATAGAACTCATTCCTGTTTTTATTATTTTATTTTTATAAAGATTTAACCATTCTTTTTCGATGGCTGACCATAAACTATGTCCATTTAGGTCAGATTGTTCTACTCTACCTAAGTTCTTCTTTTTCATAAATCCATCGTTTTTATAATAGCCAAAAAAAGTTTCTTTGTTTGGCTTCCCTTCGTGATTAAAATGACTTTTATTTAATGTAAAAAGCATACAAACTGTTTGAACCGCTGCTCCTGGATAAAATACATCTGCTGGAAGAGAAAATACAGCTTCAAGAGTATTGTCTTTTAAAAGTTCAATTTTAATATTTTTTATTATTGATTTTGAGCCTATTGCAGCACTCATAGGTAGTAAAACAGCCATTTTAGTTTCATTCCAATTTTCTTCTTTGGCTATATCTGAGAGATATTTTACAAACACTAATCCTTTAGTTGGGTCTTCTTTTCCATCTTTAGCATTACCCCAGTTGGTTTTATATTTATCAGGTATATTTTTAGGCTTTGCATTATACGGTGGATTCATTAAAATTACATTAGGTTTTGCATTTGAAATAAACTCTTTAAATTCAAAACAAGAACCAAATTCAATATTTGAATTTCCATCTGAATGAATCAACATATTTGTTGTTGCTAATCCATAAGCTTTTTCATCACATTCAATGCCAAAAATTTGTTTTTCTTTAATTGTTGTAATTTCTTTTTTTATTTCTTCGATATTTCTACCTTCATTTCTTGCTTTATTAATTTCTTTAGCCATAGCTTTTACTAAAAAGGAACCACTTCCACAGCATATATCTAAAACATGTGTATGTTTTTCTACTTCCGTAAGTTCTGTCATAAAATCACAAATATGATCGGGCGTAAAAGCCTGATTTTTATCTGTTCTTCCCGTATATTTATTAAATGTAATAAAAAATAAATTTAAAATATCTTGTCCTTCAGACGAATCCTCATAAATATGTCTATAAATGCCATTTGTAATAGAACCAAGTATTTTTATCCAATCGCCATCTTTATTATCTGGAGTTAACACGTTTAAGGCTTTTATTTTTTGATCATTCAGTATATCTCTTTGGAGAAGAGCGATCTTTTTTGTCTTGTTTTTTGTTCCATCAAGAAGACCATCTAAAACATTTTCTATACCAGCTCGTATTTCTTTTGGAGACATAGCACGCCAATGGTTTTTTAGTTTCTCTACCATAACATCATTAATATAATTTTTATTGCCTATTAATGGATTTTCGTGCTGATTTTTAATAAATAAAAGACACGTTCCAACAAATTGAGAACGTTTTCTTTCATCTATATCCATTTTGTGCAAAAGAATATTAAGGTCGTAAGTGTTTCTCATTACTTTTTCTCTATCATTTTGTCTATCTGCCTTAAAAAGTTCTTCGTAATATTCCATGCTTTTTAAAGTTGTTTCATCATTAAGGACTGTCTCGTCAGTAATATCGGATTTCCAAACTTTTATTTGATTATTTAGAGTGTTCGCCAATATACAAATTATATGTTCGCCCCTGTGAAGAGAACGTTCTTCTTCTAAATATACAGCCAGTTGGTTCTCATCATTTTTATTGTAATTTTGTTTGCATTCGAGTAATATAACAAAAGTTCCGTTGTCTGTGGTGTGTGAAAATCTTCTATCCACGATAATATGGTCTGCTTTATGACCTAATGAGTTTTCAAGTTCTGCTTTTGTACTTGCATCTTTTGCAAAACTCCATTCATCATTTTCTAAATTGGTTGTAAGATGTTTTTTACCAATAATATCTACCATATCTTGCCTTGTCATAATAATACCTCTAAATATTCATAAATAATAAATGTATTTTGTCCTTAATTTTTGATTTGTTTAAGAACACAATTTTATTTTCTCAAAACTCATCTGTAGAAGTTTTTAACGTATTTCCCTTTTTACTTCTCGCCGCAATCTCGATAATTTCAGGCTCAACTTCATTTTTAGATGAAGCTATTTCCTCGCACCGACCAATTATGCGTTGCTGTTCATTAGGAGACAATTTACGAAAAAAATCAATCAACTCTTTTTCGATAGGGGAAAGATTGTCTACGGTTTCTTTGCCAAGTAATAAAAAGTCAGTTGATACTTTTAATTCTTCTGCAAGCAATGGTATAACATCAAAACTGGAACTTTTGCCTTCTTTCCACCGTGTAACATTATTTGTTGATAAGCCTAAAGTTTTCAACAAACCCGTGACGGTGGTATTGTTTTTTTTACACGCCTTATCAAGTCTATCGTAAAAAGTCATAAAAATGCCTCCACTTTCTTGTATAAAGTGCGGAAATTCTAAAAAGTACAATAAAATCATTGACAAACTCTAATTTTAGAATTATAATATAACCATACCAAGAAATTACATAAAAGAAAAAATCTTAGTATTACATTATAGCACATATTACGAGAAATGTCAAATTTAGAGTTTACTGCCTTAAAAGTTTTACAACAAGAAAATCCCTATTGCATCAACATAAACGCAATAGGGAAGCGGTAAAAGAATTTGATAATTGCTTGTATATCTTGTATGTGAGGAAGGAGAACCACATGAAACTTATATATCCTTAATAATCTGTTTTACCAAACCGACAATAGAAAGTCGGAGAATATCAGAACCAACAAAATAGCGTGGAGGGTACATAGGATTGATACTGATAAGCTCAACAGAGTTCTTGTCATAGACAACCTTTTTTACAACGCCGTCTTCATTATCAATCAAAACTACTGCTATTTGTCCGCTGTCAACGCTGGATTGTTTTCTGACAACTATTATATCACCATCTTCAATTTTAGGATACATACTATCGCCAGTTACCTTAATGCAAAGAGTGTCAGCTGCATCAGCCGAGTTCTTAATGAATAAGGGGATATAATCAACAATATCAGAGCAAGCATAAGCTCCAAATCCTGCGGATACACTTTCATAAACAGGTATCATATATACCTTATCATTTGGAAGTGATTCTATGTTAGATGGGATAGAATTATCGGTATCCTCATTATCATTAAGCAGGTAATCAGTTGATACATTAAAGAATTGGGCTATCTCTGAGATGTGTTTCTTGTATGAAGATGATTTTCCAGCTTTCCAACCTGAGAATGTGCTTTTCTCTAAGTTGAGATAATCCATTAAATCTTTCTGCTTTAAATTGTTTTTATCCAAAAGAGAAATAATTTTATCTAAAGTTGACACAATTTCAGCTCCTTATTTGTGTATTGTTACAATGTTGGGATAAATTCAACTTTATATCTTGACAATAGGATATTTATCAACTATAATAGAAGCATAAGGTCGAAGTTAGCATATGTCCAACTAAATCAAGTATAACATATATATCTTCACTTGTCAATAGTTGGCATTATTTTTACTTAAAATCGAGGAAGGAGAAATTAAAAATGAGAATAACCGCTGGATTTCTGTAGAAGTCTATAAATAACAACAAAAAATCTTCCTCTTGGTGAAACCTGTCACGAATCAAAAAACCTACTAAAGAATTTGATCTGACCAAATATACTGGGTAGCTCGAAAGCGTGTCCTTCATCTCTTATCGAATAGGAAGTGAACGATAGTGTTCACAAACCTGTTCCATAACGCCGAAGCGTACTCTTGTATATGCGTTGACATGAACGCAGTACCAAGGAGACCAAGTTTTAGCCATTAAGCATCACCCCATAATTCAGTCTGTGACAGGCTTCACTAAGAGGAAGAAAAATAAAACCAGAAAGGAACAATTCCAATGTGATACTTAGTTATATATTATACGATATCTGAATCGCACTAAATCGACTTGATTTATTATCTGCATTGCAGTATAATAGATATAGTAGATAATCTGATACATAATCAAATTTCAACTCACACACCCCACATGGGGTGCGACAATCAAAACCTCTATACAAATCCCCTCCTCTGTAGGTAGTCAAACTGCCGTAAGTAATACGGGGAAAAGGGGTGTATGGGTCTTCCAATTACTTTTGATTATATCAGATTATCTACGAAAAATCAAGAAAATAGTGCGGTTTGATAGAAAAATTGTCAGACCGCACTATTTTTATTGTATTATTTGTGAACTGTGTCGGAAATAGGAGGTAATTAAAATGTTAAAAAATTATACGTCTACAACACGAGTAAGAATGATTACTCTTATTGAGGTAAAATCTAAAGTGGGAGGAAAGTCAAGTAACAATTTATCTAAGGAACCGCTTAGAGAAGTTGTTGAATATTTCACTACAGACGGACGTTTGGTTGCCCATATTGATCCGTATGAAAATGAGATAAATTCTATGCCTTGTGGATCAAATTACATTGTTCAAGATTATTAAATCAGAGAGGTTTGTTAATATGAGCAAAAATTTAACAATACATATTAAAACAAAAGTCAATGAAAAGGAGTTCTATCGTTTGGTAGAACAGGGGATAGTCGATGGGGTGATTAAAAGCGATACTCATCTCACCTGTGACAATTTTGAATGGGCTACATCCAGTTTGAATGAAGATACTATACTTTTAACGCCTGTTAGACTGAGAATCTAATATGAATTTCTTGACATTAAACTTAAATGCTTCTTTATAAAAATCTTCCCACGATTTAAACTTTGAAGGAATGACTTTTTCTAATTCAGCAATCTCATCGTCTGTTAAATTATCGATGTGAGATATATCAATATTAGCTTTGGCGAATAATGCTTCAATTGATATAGAATGAATACTTTTCATAAAATCATTCGTAAACCAATTTCTTTTTGATGTTTTGTTTAATTTAGCTTGGTATTCTGCTGATTCCTTTTGGATTTTCTTTTCAATAGCTTTGAGCTGGGAAGCGATACTATTGTTCATAATAACAACTCCTTATTTTACATTATAATTATGTTAAGACTTAGACCTCGGCACAAGCTTAATCTCCAGGTCGCAGTCCAAAGCATCGGCAATGAGAAGCATTTTGTCAAGAGAAATGTTATCACGATTAAGTGATTGACTGATTGCATTTTTGGATAACCCCAGCTTTTCAACAATGTCTTTCTGTTTAAGATTATTTCTTAATAAATATTCTTTTACTTGTAAAGAAAATTGATTCATACATGCTCATGCTCCTTTCGGTATAGGAATATTTAACAAAATAAGATAGAAAAAATTGTACAATAATATACCACAAATATATTGACAAGTTCCCTAATATGTGGTATTATTATACCAAGGTCAACCAATAAAGTAAAATAAAACCTTAGTTTTATATCATAACATATGTTCTTGAATTTGTCAAGAGCGGTCGAAAATATATGTTATGATATAAGCCAAAACTCAAAGGAGGAAGTACATAATGGCAAAGAAAAAAGATTGTAATTCTATAATAATAAAAGATGTAAATTATAGGGTGTGTGAGCGGTCAAAGGACAAATCGGAAGTTCTTTCTATCCCTTATTCGATCGAGAATTATGTTGATAAGGTAATAGCAGGAAAAATCAGTAGAGATGTCCTCATTCAGAGAACCGATGATCAGTGGGAAAAAAAGAAAAAAACCAAACTTATAGAAGCTATTTTACATAATCGTCCAGTTGGAACATTTGCTATTGCATTGGGACGTTCCGAAAGCAAAAGTTACACTGTTTCTTCTCTTGTGGATGGCTTACAAAGAACTACTGCTATAGTTGAATATAAGCAGGATAAATTTGCTTTGTCCAAAAATGCAAGTCCTATATCTTGCCATTTGATAGACGATAATGGTAAAGAAATAGAAGCTGATTTTGAAATAGCAGGAAAGAAATATTCTCAGCTTCCCGATGCCATCAAAATTTTCTTTGATGAATACAGGCTGGACGTTTATAGATATTGTAATTTCACAGATAGTGAGCTTGATGATATCGTATTTTGTATGAATAATGGAAAATCCCCCACAGCGTATCAGAAGCTTAGATTTGCGCTTGGTTCAGAAGTTATGAAGTATTTACAACCTGTATGTGATAGTTTCTTATGGGATGATGCAAAGGGCTGTAAGGCTAAGAACGATAGCATCCTTGGATGTGTAGTCAGAACTCTTATGATGATGACCTTTTATAATTATAAAACCCTTGATGTTACTACAATGATGAAGTTCGCCGATGAGGATGTTTTTAACGAGTACGTAAAAGAATCTCATCTTACAAATCTTGCTACACTTGTAGAAGAACTTGCAGAAATTAAGGAAAATCTTTCGGGAAATGATGCCTCTAAACTGGATTCCATTACAATTCCTCATTATCTCGTCACCTTGAACGCTTTCAAAAATAGAGGAAGGTCAAAAAATGAATTTATTGATTTTCTCGATAAATTCTGGAGTAGTGAAAATTTTGAGTTTTTCGCTTTGTGCTGTGAATCCAATGGGAGTGGAAGTTCACTTTATTCTGCTGAAGTGATAGAAGATAGACAGAACGCTATGGAAAAGTATATAGACGAATATCTTGATGAATGTAAAGAAAACAATATGAATGAAGGTGAAATAAATGGCAAGGAAAGCAACTCAGACGAAGGCAGAGAAGCAGGCAATGTTGACTGCGGAAATAATGGAAACGAAACAGACTTTATCTCAGACGTGCTTGACACTGAAATTGTGTCAGACGATAGTAGAACTTGCGATCCGTCAAGTGGAATTAAACCCGAAATCAATGAAAGCGGAAACGTCTTACAGGGAAGTGAGCAAGGCTCTCGGTCAGCCTGATAGAACCGCAAAGAATTGTAAGTGTGTTTTGTCTTGTTATGACAAACTTATCAAGAGTGAGATAAATGATAAGTGTGTCAATAAGGTTTTGGCAGAAAACTCCACATCTCAGGCACTTAGAGTTATCTCTGCATTAAACTACTGTGGCGATGAGGATAAAATGTTATATCTTAATGATAACATAACATCAACAGGACTTTACAAGCGTAAAGGAAATATTGTTATCGTAGGCAATAAAGCAACAGATGCTATGTTGGATAGAGCTAAACGAATGAAAGATGACTCAGAGGAACCACTTACGTTTGCAATGATAACAAGCATGTTTAAAACCGAAACCAATAATTATCTTGAGTCATTAAATGATTATATCGGAATGGTAGATAGAGTGCCTGATAGTCAATATACTAAAGACGAAGCCATTGCTGATATTACGCTCACTTTGAGCAAAGTAATAAATGCAGTAACGTCCTTTAAGGAAGCCATCATAGATAAATCTAATATAATAATGGAGGAATAAAATTATGGAAATCAATGTACAGCCCAGTTGGACAACAAGGATAATAAATTCATCTCAGCTTAAAAGTAAACAGCCCTATCAGCGTAAAATTAATATGAAATTTATTACTGAATGCGTTAAGGAGTTTAATCCTAATAAAATTGATCCTGTCCACGTTTCTTATCGTGACGGAAAGTATTATGTTATTGACGGACAGCATACAGTAATTATTCTTGAAACCGTCAATGAAAATAAGCCAGTTGATATACAGTGTATCGTACATAAGGGAATGACTTATACCGATGAAGCGGATTATTATGTTAACCAGTACGAAAAGAAACATCGGCATACATTTAATGAGATGACGCTTGCATCTTATGAAGCAGGCAGAAAGCTTCCATGTGAACTTGCATTAGAAGTCTCCCGTGTTGGCGGAAGATTGCCTTATGATAAAAACACGACTACCGGAATGAGAATTAACGCTGTTAAAAAAGTAGAAATGCTTTTCAAAAAGGATGCCAGCGATACAATTCTTGCTATAAAGTGCCTTGTCGAAGCTTATAACGGCAGAGAATCCAGTTTGCAGGGCGATATTATCGCTGGAACAACAGAGTTTCTTAAACTCTATGGAAATAATATCGTTACCTCAAGACTTGTCAATGCTCTTGCAAAATACACTCCTCAGACACTTACAAACACGGCTAAAAACCTCAAAATGTCTTATCCTATCAACTGGACGGAAACTCTTAGGGATAAGTATAATGAGATGTCTAAAAGAGGTAAAATAAAGCCAATATACAGCGTTTGATTACATGCTTTGATACGGAGGGAAAATCACTATGAACGCAGCGATAGCCTATAACAACGGAACAGCCAATATTATTGATATATCATCTCGAAAAAATAGGCGTAAAGTAGCACATAGACAAGTTGTTGTTACCGATGTAGAAGCACCCACCAAACATTCTGCGGACGCATTTATGTACGAGAACGATATCAACGCTGTTATCCGTCAGTGTTTTGAAGAAAAAGCATACCATAAAGCAGCAATGTTTGTTTTCGGAATAAATACAGGCTATCGTTGTGGTGACATTCTTTCATTCAGAGTGAAAGATGTGACAGATGAGAAAGGAAACATTCTTGACATTAAGTATATCGCTGAACAGAAAACAGACAAAGCAAGACCTGTGTATTTTAATAAAGCAGTAAAGACTGTTCTCAAATACCTTATTGATCGTAAGGGATTAACTTCCGAAAATTATCTTTTTAGAGGTGATGGAAACCGTAGAGCATATTTCGATGAATTTATATATGATGAATACGGAGAAATTACAGATGTAATCACAACAGGGAATAAGTACGATGAAAAAGGAAGTGAGAGGGAAATAGCTCCTATGACTGTATCATCAATCGGCAGATGGCTTAAAACAATAACTCAAAAGCTTGGCATAATGGGGCATTATTCGTCTCATGCTATGCGGAAAACTTTTTGCGAGTTTATATCCCGAGGCTGGGAGGACGATAGAAATGCAGCAGTTGCTTCTATAGCCGTAGCTCACGCCGACCTTAATACAACATTAAAATATTATATGACAGTAAACCCTTTGAAGCTTCGTCAGAAATGGCTTGACCTCAACCTTGGATTGGAAGAATTTGAAAGATTATCTGGATATAAGATTTGAAAGGAATGATTTAAATGACCATTAAAGAATTTAGAGCATTATCTCGGAAAAGAAAAAATTATGAACTCATACCTGTGAGCCAGATCAGAATGATATCTGACATTCATACCAAGAATGATTCTCCAACAATCTTTGGATTGCAGAAATCAGTTAAAAATCTCCTTGTTATCGTCCATAAGAATGATAACAGTACATATAGCCTTATAACCGGATGGAAGGATTACACCATAGCCGTGAGAGACGGTATAAAAGAAGTCAAGGCTGTTTTGGTGGAAGAAACAAACCGAGAAGAATTTCTTCATAGGCTCTCAGCTGCAGCAAATTGGTTGAGTGTTGATGAAATATCAGTCCCTAAAATCTTTGAAGTTAGTCCACCTAAAAAAGAAAAAATTGACAAGTGTATTGAGCAGATAAAGACAGCTGTTGAGAAATATACATTGTCGGATTATCTCGATGGGAAACCAATTAAGGTAAATAAAGATAATGTTCTGCAAGATGGATATACGAGATATATAGCTCTTAAAACTATCGGATATAAAGGCAAATTTCCAGTAATAAGAAAGGATCGATAATGGTGTTACAGATAGGAAAATACAAGGTCAGTGATGACCTCAAGACAAAGCAGAAGGAAAATCCTATGCTTGCAAAAGATGTAGCAATGGCTCTTTATGCCCATATCACAGGAATGTGGTCTGAAAACGCAGCTGAACATTACGATGAAGTAAAAAACGGCGAGAGAGTAACAGCTATATTTCCCACCGTTTGCGGAAATATCGTTATTGACACTTTCGCAGATCGTACACAGACAACAATATCATTGGCTTAAAGCCTGATTGGAGGAATTTGAAATGAATATATATGATGAGATGCTCAACAAATATGCCCAGTTTATTGGTTATAATGGTAAAGTAAAGGCAGACGAAAAGTATCTTCGAGACGAAGTGGAAAAGCTATCAAGTATTATGATAGCTGAGAATACACTCTCTGAAATTAAATCAAGAAATACAGAAAAATACGGAAGAACTATCTTCCTTGGCTATAATGAAAGTTGTGCTTATAAGACCGAGGGATTAACTCGAAGGGAAACAGATTGGGATTCAATGATAATAGAACAGTTTTATAAGTATAAGGAAGAGAAGCCTTGCATTTGTTTTGAAATTGATGTCAGGGGTAATACATACAGAGAAATAACTATTGATGAAGTAGGGAATATTCTGTGCTTGAAGTAATGGAGGTCTAAAATGAAAATATACAATCTTCCTTATGATTTTACTAAACGTACTTTAATGTCAAATGAACTTTTAATAATGACTATGGAAAATGGCGGTTATCATCAAAACCCATGTAAATATTGGGTGGAACAATATGTCCGTGATTTTGATAAGATAAAATTGAAGCCCTTCATTGTATGTCATCGTGGCGGTAAATATTATATAGTTGATGATGTGGAAATGAAAGCAGCACTCGATAAGATTTATAAGGAGTATGAACACAATCTTGCGACAAATAAAGCTAAAAATATGTTGAGAGGAATGCAGAATGGATATCAGAAAGTTTCTCGCAATGCTAACGGATAATGGTTTTACATTTTTCAGAAACGGTAACGGAAGCCATCAAATATGGATAAATGCCAATGGGAATGTTTTCTCGTTCCCTTATGGCAAGTCCGTATATAAGGGAATAGTGTGGCAATTTAAGCGAAAGTTTTGTAAATGATATGAAAGGATCGATAAAAATGAATACAGAAGACATAAAAAATCAGTTGTCCCAATGTTTTAAAAACGGAAAAATCGAATTTCTCACATTTATAGATGGCAGTAAAGTCAAACGCATATACACAAATATGAAAGATATTGATACCGACACCAGCGAAGAAACTCATCTCAATATCACACCTTACAAAGAGAAGGTGGAATTTGAATTGATGAAAGGTAATAATATAGCATATATTATAGAAGATACATATGATAATATCCTTGGAATAGCCTTTACACAGTGGTTCAAGCCAATTTTAAGAAATATTGTCAAAGATAAATACGAACTGGAAGGGAAGATAAGATCCGATGAATTAACAGGAACAGATTATTGTCAGGTCAGAGAAGACGGAATATTGCTTTTTAACAATCTCTCTGAAATAATAGAATTTGCAATTTAGACACAAAACATAGTATAAATAAAAATATGTAAATGATAAAATATAGATAATAAAACGTAGAACAACGGATTTACTGCTAATCTGAATGAAAGGAGAAAATAAAAAATGATTGCTAATAGCTCAACTGATTTTAGACATTATGATAATAAGTATCATTCAACTGTGATGGAATATCACCGTGGCGATATTGTCTGGGTCGATTTTGGAAATACGGTCGGCTCAGAACAAGGTGATATCCGTCCAGCCGTAATAATACAAAATGAAGTAGGAAATAAACACTCACCATGCCTTATAGTGGCTATCATGACCAGTAAGGAGAAAAAGCCAATGGTAACGCACGTAAGTATAAATCCATCTGTAGAGACCGGATTAACAAAGCCTACTACTGTAATGACAGAACAGATAAGAACTATTGATAAGAGCCGAGTTCTGAGCTGGGCAGGAAAGCTTGGTGAAAGAATGATGACTTGTATTGATAGAGCCATCGCTGCAAGCTTTGGTCTGGAAAATAATTCTGCGTATTCTGTATAATTTATCTTGACAAATCAGAAAGAAGATGATAAAATTGATTTAGTGAATATAGAAAGGACGATTATATGGTACCATACTTTGAAGAATATTGTCAGCATATTATTGAAAAGAATCCCAGTTTTGGTAATTACGCACTGAGGATATCGTGTTTAAACAAAGTAGAGAAAAATATATTTGATATGTCAGCCGAGGAAATTGCTGATGCTGTAGAAGCTGATAAAAAGAAAATTACTACTTTAAATGCTTTATACGGCGTTTTGTGTGACTATTACAGATGGGTAAATAAGACTTATGATTTATCCATAAAGGATAGTTTTTACGAAATCAATAGACTTAAAAGTATAGTATCCGATATAAAAACCGAAAGCGGTAAAGATGAATACTTTACTACTTTTTCAGAATTGAAACAGGCTTTAACTCAGGCAGAAGAGGATTATCTTATTCTGCAAGAATCTGAATTATCCGAAAAAATGTATGAAAGTTTAGTTGTGCGACAAAAGAAATTCAATGTATTTAATGTATTTCTTTGGGAGCAACTTACAACAGATGATATGATTTCTATTACATTGTCTGATGCAAGGAATATAATCAGTACCAAACAGCTGACCGTCAACGGAAAGTCTATTGAACTTTCAGATGAGGAAATTCAGTTTATTGATGACCTGTATTCGGAAATATTAGAATTGCAAGCACAGGATGAGCAAAATAGCGTAAAAAGACAGTATAAAAGAAAAACAAAGAATTGGACATATGATAATTTATTTAATTCCGAAAAGAAATCAAGTTTCGTAAATTTAAAGTGGAACGCAATGGGGGCATTTATACAGGATGTGCGACTGGAAGCTCCCAATGTTAAAAAAGCAGGTATGTTCAATAAAATGTATCAGTATGAAAGAAAAAATGATTATGTCTTTTCTGGAGACATGAATAGTGCAGAAACATATGCTCGGACATTCAATACTTCAGTGACCAAAGCATATCGTATGGTGAGCGAATACAATAAGTTCAGACAGAGTATTGAGAATGCAGAAAATTAAGAGAAATATGGAAGTGAAAATCACTTCCAATACATAAAACAAAGTAAATAATAAAATATTCGCAAAGTGCTTGACAAGTGCAGGATTATCGAGTATAATATATATGTAATCAAATGATAAGTAAATGATAAAATTAGGCTTTAAAATAAATATTGGGATATAGCCAAGCGGTAAGGCAACGGACTTTGACTCCGTCATTTCGCCGGTTCAAATCCGGCTATCCCAACCAAATGTTAGTTTTATTCTGGTATAACCTCCCTACGGTTTCTCTGACTTCCGTATAAAAAAGTCAGGAATAAGCACCATTAGTTCAATAGTAGAACAAACGACTTTTAATCGTTAAACATCGGGGCAGAACCGATATGGTGTACCATTGGTGGTTGATTGATACTGTCAAGGTATCTTCAATCTAATACATATTTTGTCTGATGCTCTGCAAAGCTCAGACATACTTATAAAAGATATTGCAATATTTTTTATAAGTATTTCATTAAAATATGTGTTAAGTGTCTGAACAGTAATAACAAGTCGTATTCTGTTGGCACTAAAAATCGAATATGAGGTTTCATATTAACAAATAGCGACTTTGAGCGGATGAAAAACCTGCTAAGTGGTTTAAATATCTCCCAATAGTCCAATCGGCAGAGACACAGAACTTAAAATTCTGACAGTGTGGATTCGAGTTCCACTTGGGAGACCAAATCTGAAATTGGAGAAAACAGCAACATTAGGGTTGTTTATAGAACAAGAGTAGGCGAGTAGTTCACGAAACGAATAGCAACTTTGTGGTTTTAGCGGATGAGGATAACTTTAGAATGAACCGCCCAAAAGTCTGTGAGGATAATCAGACACTCATCTGCTACCGTGGTGGAAATGGCATACACAAGAGACTTAAAATCTCTCGGAGAAATCCTTGCCCGTTCAAATCGAGTCGGTAGCACCACAAACAGATAAGACAAAATAGCTTTATTCTAATCCTCGACCTCTATATGATCATTTTAAAGCTCCTGTAATGTATAAGTATCACTGACCTTTAACTCTTGATTTGTGTTATTTTATTTATCGTCTTATCTGTTATTTTTTGCGGAACGCCTGATGCTAAAGCTATGATAACATCAAAGCTTATGTGGCTCATCACCACACTTCCGCTCCAACCAAACTTAAATTTTATTAAATTAAAGGAGATAATAAAAATGGATGTAAAAATAGTGAATAATGAGCCAAAGGTTAAGAAATACGATTGCTCTAATACATTAGATTATGGACATGAATTGCAGAGAATGTGTTCCTCAATTAATGACTGTTGGATGTGTCCGATTCATCATGACAGTGGAGTATGTAAGAGTAAAATTTCATCGGAATCTATTTCAGCGGTTCAGAATTGGTCAGATACACACCCCGAAACCGATGAATGTTTTGAAATAAGAAAGCCCAGAAAATTGACAGAAAAAGAGGTATATATCCTCAAAGGTTTTAAAGCTATGGGGTATGAATATATCGCAGTGGATATGACACAGAATGTTTATGGGTTTAAGACAGCTCCTGCTAAATATGGTTATTCTTGGTACAGCAGCGATGATTCACAGTATATGTGTAATATTGCTTATTTTTTCAGAGATGTAATATCTGATGGCGATAAAAAAGCCACAAGCATAGATTGGTTATTAGAAAATAAGGAATGATAATGAAAAATATCAATGTTGTAACTATTGGAAATCTAATATCTGCTCATTATGAAGGTAATAATGAAAAATTCGATAACTATGTTCATTTTATTATCGAGGTATATGAAGAACAAGGTGAACATCGAAAGGCAGATATCATTAGAAAAAGAGTAGATGGCTCTTATAAGAATTTCCCAAAAGTTGTTTTGGATTAAATAAGGACAAGGAAGACTAATAATGACTAAATTAGTGAAAACAATACAAGTCAAACCGGCAATATCATTTACTGTTCTTGCTGGTGAAGATACAGACAGAGCAATAGATAGATTTTTTGATTATTTAGATAAGTTTTCTACATTGGTTTCTTATTATAATGATACACATAATGAATTTTATACCGAAGAAAAGTGCGAAAGTCTAAATGTGAGTCAAGCCATTCGCTGAAAGAGTTGAAAGAAAGGAGACATAAAAATGTATGATGAAATAGAAACCGAATTTCAAAATTTTCTTTTGGATATAACTAATGGAGTATTTACAAAAAACAAATATCTGGATACGTGGGATTATGAAGATGATTATTCTCATAAGACACTTAACGAAGCACAAGGAATGTTATATATTAAAATATTTAACTGGCTGAAAGATAATAAACCAAATGAGTATGTGTTATTTTCTAACGAAGGTATTTGTGTTGTATCTATTTGGTATGCAAGAACTTATCTTTCACATTATGAAAAAAATATCGTAAAATGACATAATAAAATTCTGATTTTGTGAAAGGAAATATACATATGTTTTGGATAGGAATTGCAATAGGATTTATAATCGGAATAATCACACTCACGGCAATATCTTGTGTAATAGCATCCGGTGAGGTAGAAAAGAATGAGAATAAGACAGATTATTGATAAAATAACGTTTATTCCTTGGTGTTGGTTTGAGGTTACTATATTACATAATAACATCAACATAGATAGATATTATAAATACGGTTATTGTTCTAAATTGCAGTATAAGTTATGTAAATTTATGACAAGAAGGTGATAAAATATGGGACAGCATAAACATAATCCAATAGCAATTAAAGTCAAAAACGGTGAAATTAAGCCTAAAGAAAAAGGTATGAGTGAAGCTGAATCTCGAAGAAGAGTACAAGACGCTTGTCGTTCATATCTTAAAGAAACTTTTCAAATATATACACCAGCTTATTATAATGTTTGTGATGATGAACTTTGGAGATTACTTGGAGGATAAAGATAATGGAACTTAATTCTCACGAAATAAATAAATCCATTAAAGTACAAATCAAGAGCAAGATACATAAAGTTTGCGTGAATAGATTTCCCGTGTATGACAGTGACGGAAGAGTTCAACTTTATAGACGACCAGACCTGTCTGAATGGGCAGCGAAAGCAGCAGCCGATGGTGAAAGATACTTCTATGTTGAGGCTGTAAACCCTAATATCAATGGTGGTAAGCTTAGATTATGCTGCCCTAAATACGAGTACAGAGTTGATAGTCTCACGCAGGAAGAATATGATGCCCTGAAAGAATTATTAAAAGGAGATGATTAATTATGACAACAGAAGAAAAAATTGCAGAACTTGAAACTAACTGTAAGGCAATGACAGAGGAAATCGAAAAACTCAAAGCTGAACTTGCTGAGAAAGACAAGAATGAAACAGTGTGGCTGCCTAAAAGCGGAGATGATTATTCTTATATCCAAGGTAATGGCAATATTTCGATTAGCCTTTATAGCTCAATTAGTTTCTATGATTTGGGATTAATTAATATGAACGCTGCGTTTAAACCAGACACTGAAACTCAAAAACATCTTCGGTGGTATCGTGACAACGTTCTCCGTGTTCAGAATAAGTTGATGCAGCTTCACGAGTTGCTGTGTCCCGATTATTTTCCTGATTGGGAAGATGATGAACGCAAATATTATATTTATTATCATTATAAAAAGAATGAGTGGTGTTGCGATAATATACAATATATGAAAGAATTTGTTGTTTATTTCAATGCAAAAGCAGCAAAAAAGGCTTGTGAAATTCTCAACCGAGAAAAATTTATGGTGGAATAGAAAGAGAGTAAAACTGATGCCAAGACTAATTGATTTAGACAAGTTACTTGAATTTCCAGTCCGTCTCAATCATTACGACAAAGAGCATGGAGATATTAATTTTGTTTATGGAGTAGAGACTGTACTTGAGTATGCTGAGAATTTACCTATTATTGATGCTGCTGAAATTCTCAATAAAGAAAAGTTTATAATGGAGGACATAGGTCATGAATCAATACTTTGAATTTAAATATCAAATTATAATGGCTATAATATGCGTTTGTGCGTTTATAATGATTTGTTTATTTCTTACAGCTGTTATATGGCAAGTATCTCTTTTGATTAGAAAAATTTTGATTGATATATTTATGAAGAGACAAGGTTATGTTCTTGTATCTTATCGTGGCATCAATGTTTGGTTTTACAAGGATGAGTGGGTCACGGCTCAAAGGTTATTGTATAATAAGTCTTTTAAAGATATTAAAACTGAATATACGAAGAGCATATATAATAAATGAAATGTTTGTAGTGGGGAGGTGAAAATGTGTCTGATAGAAAAGAGATAACACAACTTTTATCTAAAGTATTAGAGCATTACATAAATCCTAAGAATGACCCTCGTATTTATTGGGCTAAAGAAGTTACATTTGACTACGGAACACTCAATCAAGTCAGAGTGGATTATATGCGATTTGTCCCCGTGATGAAATTCCTTATAAAATTGGTGTTATGACACTCGATGATAATGAAGTAATGAAAATTATCAAAAAGGCTAAACACTTCGATCGAGAACGTCCTATCTCAGAAATGTTACTTATGATGTTTAGGTCTGCAAATAGAGATAGATATAAAAATGGAGGAAAAGATAATGATTAAAATGGAATATAAAAAACGTTGTCAAGAAAATATTCAAATTCTTGACGAAGGAATCTATAATAACTTTCATTATGCGATAGTGTCATTAGGTTCACATCCTTGTGCATATGTTGAGTTGCCAAAAGAGCATAAATGGTATGGTGAATATTATGATGAAATTCCTATCGACTGTCATGGTGGTTTGATTTATTCAAGTACACAAGGAATTATCTTTCCGTCAAATAATCCTAATCACAGAGATGGATATTGGATAGGTTGGGATTATGGTCATCTTGGAGATTATTGTTATAACGATTATAATTTTGAATTATTTGAATCAAATGAAAAGCATTGGACAACTGAAGAAATTCTCGAAGAAGTTAAAGCAGTTATTAATCAGCTCTAAGCTGTTTATATAGATTTTACCTTAATTCCGTCTGAAAGGACGTTTATATAGATATTTATTTTTGAAAAAGGAGTGGTTGAAATATTAAAAGACACAAAGGAAGATATTAAAAGTTTTATAAAAATTTTTATGTTTCTTGTTGTTATTCCAATTGCTATAGGTGTCATAGGTGGAACGATTGAAGCAAACCAATCAATCGAAGCTTATAATAATGGAATTTGTTCTGAATGTGGCGGTCATTATAAATTTGTAAGTTCTTCTCACATTAGGAATAGTAGTGATGAATATTATTATTCTTGCGAAGATTGTGGCTATACAATAATGACACACATATTTTACCGAGGAAGGAATTGAATTATGAGTTACAGGGCGAGAGACAGAACACGACTAAACCAAGATTTTATCGGATTTTAAATTATAAGTAAATAATAATATAAGCGTAAAAATAATTAAATTATACATATTGAAAGGATTTTGAATTTATGAGTATGAAGAAGTTTGAAAACACAATTACAATGGCTGGTATTCTTGTTAAGCACACACTTGAAGAAGCTACATACGGAACTAACAATGATATTGAGTGTATTCGTGGTGAAGTAATTATCAGAACAGCAGATGAAGGCGAACACTCGGTTAGATTCTTTGCTAATAAGTATAAGAAAGATGCGAATGGTAACTTTACATCGGAAGAAAATAAGATTTATAAGTCGCTCAGTACAGTTATGAACGAGTACAGAACTTTGGAAGAATATCCCGATGATCCTGATTATGTCGAGGTTACATCTGCTTCATTTGGTGTAATGGACTATGTGTCTAAGAATACAAACGAGCTTGTAACGATCAATACTATTTCTTCTAACTTCATCAACAGAATTACTAAGGAAAAGTATGAAGCATCTTCTCCTACAGCGACATTTGAGGTTGCCGGTGTAATAGCAAGTATTAAGGATGAAATTATCAAGGAAACTCCTACTGGAAATCTGATTGTTATTATGAATGTAATCAATCAGATTAAGAAGGGCAACGGTAAGGATGCTACATTTGACGTTAAGGATATGTTTCCTCTTAGACTGACTATTCCTGCCGATCTTGCAGACACTTTTAGAAGTATGTATTCTGAGGGTGTATTTACTAAGATTTGTGGAGATGTAATTAATAGAACAGAAACCACAACAAAGACTGAAAAGGCAGCTTTCGGTAAGGATATTGTAAAGACATTCACAAATACAGTGAGAAAGAATGAAGTAACGAGTGGTGTAGCACCTGTAGATATTTATTCCGTTGGTCTTACCGATGAAATTTGTTCTCAGCTCATTTCAAGAAGAAATGCAACTATTGCAGAAGTAAAGAATGGTAAGAAGAATAGTTCATCGTCAAACACAACAACTGAAAACACAGTGTCAGCTTCTACGTCTAATCCTTTTGCTTCAAAGAACCCTTTTGCTAAGTAATTGTATATAAATGACAGTCTATTTGAATTTGTAATTGTGATATTGAAAGGAAATAATAATATATGATTAACCTTATGACACTTGAAGAAAATAAGATTAGTACAGATTTTAGTGGTTATCCTGTTGTATTTATGGGTGAGACAGGAGACGGAAAGACAGATTCACTCAATCGTTTCCTCCGCTCTGTTGCTCCTGAAGGCAAAGTTCCTCTGTTTGTAATGTTTGAGGATAGATATAAAACTATTCAGAACATTATGGCTGTCAGAGTACATTCTATTCCTGATGTACTTGCTGTTGCCTCACAGCTCAAGAATCCAAAGACAAGAGAACGTTTCTCTTGTGTAGTTTTTGATACAGCAGATAAGTTTGAGGAAATGGCAAGCAGATATATAGCTTCAAACAAGGAAACTGAAATTATTGAAGATATTGGTTTTGCTCGTGGTAAGAAGTATCTTTCGTCTGTAATGGGTATTGTAGGTGAAATCAGAAATCTCGGACTTCCTGTCCATTTTGCAGTGCAGTCCTATAAGACAACTGATTTCAAGACAGGTGCAATTACATACAAGTGCAAGCTGAATGAGGCTACTAAGAATCAGATTTTCCACGATGCTTTCCTTGTCGGAATGGTTTCTATTGACCCAAAGGCAAAGGGTAATGTAAATGCAGACAGACTTATCACGTTTAAGAAGACCTCTGAATACATTGAACTCAAGGATACTTGGGGACTGCCTGACAAGATGTATGTATCTGAAATTAAGGGCAATCTTGAAAAGCTGTTTAATGCCAAGTATGATAAGACTGAACTTGTAGATATTCCTGCACTGGAAGAAATCAAGGACGAGGTTTCTTTTGATGAAGTAAAGTCAAGAGGTATGGAACTTGGTTCAATTCTTACCGAAAACGGTTATCTCAACGAAGCAATGAATGTACTCAAAACTACAATAGGTCAGAATGAGGACGGTTCTGCTAAGATGTTTGATGATATTCTTCCTACTCAGATTGATCTTGCACAGGTAGTAGTTATGAAACTTGAAGAACTCAAGACATCTAAGGGTATCTGATAATACAATTAAACAGCTAACAAAAGGGCGGTGGGTGGATAGCCTGCCGTCTGTTTTGTCTATTCAGGAAGTGATTATATAAGCAGACCTGCACACTGCAAACGTTGCAATAAAGAAATCCGAGGGGAAGAAATATTCAAACATAATAACAAGTCATATTGCAAGCAATGTTATGAAATAATACACTCTGAAAGTGAAGATTATAAAACGCTTATATCTATGATTTGTGAGTATTTTGAATGTGATGAACCCACTGGAATGATAATGACACAGATAAAAAATTACAAAAAAGACTATGATTTAAGTTACGCTGCTATTGGATATACACTTTGGTATATCAAAAACATTATCGGAGATAAATTTAATATAAAATACGGCATCTTTCAAGTCAAAAATGAATATAAAAACGCTGAAAAATATTTTAAGGAACAGCAGTTGAACAGTGAAAAGGCTTATAATTTCGAAGAAAAAGAACGGATAGTAAAATTAAAGCCTAAATCAAAGAAAAATAATTACCTTATAGATTTAGATAAATTTATAGAAGGGGAGTGACTACTGAGTTGGACGTTAAAGGTCTTGTTGATAAAAGAAATATATTCCTGCTTTTAGGTTGTTATTGCAATAATCCTAAAATGATATTCGATGAAAAGTATGAAACAAACGCTTATGATTATTCAGAAACGTTTCATAAAACAATTTGGGGAGCTATTGTCAATATTGCTAAAAAGGGAAATATACAAAAAATTTCACCTGTTGAAATAGAAAATGAAATTGCTCAGTTCCCAAGTGCGACTACTGTTTGGAAGAATAATGACGGTTGGAATTACATAGATAAGGCTATTGCAGAATCCGCAGATAAGCTTTTAAACGCTGGATTTTACAGAGATACAGTGCGTAAATATTCAATTATCAGAAATGCGGTTGAATCTTTAAAGTTGGACATATCATTTTTGTATGATGAAGAGGACGAGGTTAAGCTTGATAAATTCAATAGTATGACAAGTACAGACGTGCTTAATGAAATATGCTGTAAATTCAGTGATTTTAAAAATCTTTGGAAAAGTGCTTTTGGAGATAATTATTCTTTTCACGCAGGCGATGATATTAAAAATCGAATATCTGAATATAAAAATCAGACAAATACATACGGTTATCCCTTTCAAAGTGGTTATCTCACCACAGTATATCGTGGAATGAGAAGCAAAAAGATGATTATTCGCAGTTCTATCTCAGGCGGTGGTAAATCTCGTTCAAGTATGGCTGATGCTGTAAATATAGCTTGTGATAAGATTTATGACTGGCAAAAGAAAGAGTGGATAGCAACAGGTGAAAAAAGACCGGTGTTATTTATATCAACAGAGCTAACAAAGGAAGAAATTCAAGACTGTTTGCTTGCACATATCAGCGGAATTGAACAGGACAGACTTGAAGAATGGAAAGATATAACTCCTGAAGAAGAAAAAGTTCTCGATAAATCTGCTGAAATTGTAGAAGAATCACTGCTGTATGGAGAATATCAACCCGACTTTACCATTGATACTATCTGCGAAACCATAGAACAATACATAATAAATCAGAAAATAGAATATGTTTTCTTTGATTATATCAATGACAGTCCTTCTCTTTATGCTTATTACTTTGAAAAAACCAAAACACGACTTAGAACAGATCAGATTTTGTTCCTGTTTAGTGCTGCTTTAAAATCGGCTTGTAATAAGTACGATGTTTTCTTAGGAACATCTACTCAGCTAAATGATACATATAAAGATGATATAAATAAGGATTCGGGAGCATTGAAAGGTTCAAAGAGTATTATTGAAAAAGCTGACGGTGGTATGCTTGCATTACCTGTTACAACTAAAGACCTTAAAAAGCTTAAACCAATACTCGAAGCACGAGGAAACTTTAATCCTACTGTTCCCAATATGGCATATTGGATATTCAAAAATCGTGGAGGTAAGTGGAAAGCTATCGTCATCTGGACTAAAATCAATCTTGGTACAATGCGAGAGATGGATTGTTTTGTCACGGATTATAATTATGAGCTTATAGATGATATTGAAAAAACGATTATTGAATTTGAATTTGACGATGTTGGCAACGCCGAAATGCTTGATACAACGGTAGATGTTGATGCTGTGAAGGTCATTGATAACATTCTGAATCCAAATTAAGGCGGTGAATAAATGACTGCCGAAGAACTCAAATCAGCTTTAACTACTGAAAATATAAAGACTTTGATGAAAATTCTCGGTGGAACAGTATATACAGATAGTGATGATTATATGATATATGATACTATTTGTCATTGCGGTACAAGTCATAAACTTTATTATTACAAATCATCTAAATCTTTTTACTGTTATACTGAATGTGGAAGTCTTGATATTATTGAAATAGTGAAAAGACTGAAAAAATATAATCTTCCAGAAGCTATTACTTGGATTTCAAATCAGTGCCATATTGATGAAAGACGAGGCTTCGGAAACAGTTATATCTCTGATTGGTCTTTTATAAAGGATTACGATAAATCCAAATCAAAGCAAACGATCATCAAAGACCTTGATAGTTATGACAGTAAAATTCTAAATGTTTTTCAGAACAAATACTATCAAGGTTGGATTGATGAGGGCATTTCCATAGAAAGTATGCAGAAATATAACATTAAGTATTCTCCTTACTTACGCCAGATAATTATTCCTCATTATGATATAACAAATTGTTTAGTTGGAATACGAGGACGAATGATGACAGAGGAAGATGAAGAACGCTATGGAAAATATTCTCCCATTAAAGTAGGAGATATAATGTACAAGCATTGCCTTTCTTATAACTTTTACGGTATCAATCAAAACCTAAACACAATAAAAAACAAACATAAAGTTATGCTTGTAGAAGCTGAGAAATCAGTTCTGCAAGCAGACACAATGTTTGGAGAGAATAATTTCACGTTGGCTGTTTGCGGAAGTGCATTTCATTCTTATCAGCGAGATATGTTGATTATGCTCGGAGTAAAAGAAGTGATAATTGCACTTGATAAACAGTATGAAACAGCTGATTCACAAGAGGCTATGGATTGGCAAAATCATATAATAAAGCAGTTTATAAAGCCTTTGTCTCCATATTTTGCGGTTTATGTGCTTTGGGATACAGAAAATTTGCTTGATTATAAGCAATCTCCTACCGATAAAGGTAAAGAAACGTTGTTAAAGCTTATGAAAAATAAAATCTATGCTCCGTCTTATGATTAAACGAGGTGAATTAAGTGACTTTTGAATATCAAACACGAGGAAGTATTGGAATAGGTAATCCGGTTACAAAAATCCTTGAAAATCGGGGAATAAAAAATGTTCCTATGTTTTTAAATCCTACAAAATCTTGTTTAGAGGATAATCACCTGTTAAATAATATTGATTTAGCAGTTGATATTCTTCTTAAACATATGAATAATAACAGTAAAGTTGTAGTATTACAGGATTGTGACTGTGACGGTGTGACTTCCGCAGCTTTAATGATACAGTATATAAATGATAATTTTCCGTCAATTTCAGTGGATTATATTATACATGACAATAAAGAACACGGTCTTGATAATAAATCTATGCTTGAGATTGAACCGAAAAAGCCTGATTTGCTTATTATTCCAGATGCAGGAAGCAATGATTTGAGACAGTTGAAAACATTGAAATCTGCCGGTATTGATGTTATTGTTCTCGATCATCACGATGAATCAGAAAAGGTCACACGATTAAAGTCTATATATAGGCTTGAAAATCTTAATGATTTCGCAGTGATAGTAAATAATCAGATGTCATCAAAAGTGAATGACAAGTCAATGACAGGTGTAGGAATAGTCTATAAGTTTTGTTCTGTTGTTGATGAAAGACTAAAGCGTGATACAGTTAATAAATATCTTGACTTGGTAGCCCTCGGAATGATAGCTGATTCGTGTGATTTAACACAGTTGCAGACAAGATATTTAGTTCTCGAAGGTATTAAACAGATACAGAACGAGACAAATCATAATAAATTCATTTCGGAATTAGTCAAGTCTCAGGCTTATTCATTACATAGTAAAGCAACCATTTTAGGTATAAGCTTTTATATTGCACCTCTTGTAAATGCTCTAATCCGACTTGGTACAAAAGACGGCAAAGAAATAATGCTTAAAGCATTTCTCAATTCATCGGAAAAAGCGATTGTTAAAATTCGTGGTAAAGGTGAAATTGAGGTTTCAATTCAGGAACAAGCAAGAAGATTATGCGAAAGTTATAAACGCAAACAGCAGAAAATGACAGGTGATTATACAGAAGTCCTTAAAGAGCAAATAAATGAATTTGGATTGAACGAATATCCTGTAATCTGTTGTGAAGCCGATAAGTCATTTGAAAAAACATTTACAGGTCTGATTGCAAACAAACTCACGTCTATGTATAATAAGCCTTGTCTGCTTCTGAGAGATTGTAATGATATTCTTATGGGAAGTGCAAGGGGATTCGATAAATCTCATATTAAAGACATTAAGGATTTCTGCTTGCAGACAAAATTGTTTGATTTGGCAGAGGGGCATCCTAACGCTTGCGGAGTAACTATTAAAAAGGATAATATTTCAAAGTTTTATGAGTATCTTTCTCAGCAAAATTTTGATAATACTTTAAATTATACCGTGGATGCAGTTTTTGACGAAAAATCACTCACCGCAGAGGTAATTCAGTCAATTTTTGCACTTTCTGACGTTTGGGGAACAAATATTGAAGAACCTCTATTTTTACTAAAACTGAAATGCCCTATTGATGGGGGTTTCACGGTGCTTGGAAATGAAAAAAACACAATAAAATTGACATTTCATAATATTGAGATTATTAAGTTTCGTTCCTCTGAAAATGAGTACAATGAGATAAAAAATCTTGGTAAAATGGTTGAATTTACAATAGTGGGTAAGTTTTCAGTCAATGAATATAACGGAAAGAAAACTCCACAGGTTATAGTGGAAAACTGGATGTATAAACCTTGTGACGAAAAGCCTAAATTCAGATTTTAAGGAAGTGATAAAGTGGATTACAATATCTTTGGTTACGATTTTGAGGTTTTTAAGTACGATTGGCTTGTTGTATTTGTTAATAAGAATACATCTGAAAGAACGGTAATCGTTAATGACAGACAAGCTTTAAAGGATTTTTATAATACAAATAAAGACGCTATTTTTGTAGGATATAATTCAAGAAATTACGACCAGTTCATTTTTAAAGGTATCTTGTGCAATATGAATCCAGCAATTATCAATGAGGGATTGATTGTTAAAGGGAAATCGGGCTATCAGATTGTGAAAAAAGCAAAGGATATTCCTTTTAATAATTATGATGTTTCGGATATTCAGCATAGCTTAAAGCAGCTTGAAGCTTTTATGGGTCACGATATTAAAGAGTCGGAAGTTGATTTTACAATAGAAAGACCTCTGACACAAGCCGAAATCGAAGAAACAATTAAGTATTGTACTCACGATGTAACGGAGTGTTTGGCTGTTCTCGATTATAAAATCGGTGATTTCGATGCTCAATTTAGTCTAATTGAAGCATTTGATTTACCTTTTGAGATGTTTAATAAGACTAAAGCACAGCTTTCAGCTCATATCCTCGGTGCAGTAAAACAGCACACAATGGACGATGAATTTGAATTTACAATTCCTTCAACTTTAAAATTGGGCAAAAAGTATCAGTTTGTAGTCGATTGGTTTAAAAATCCTGCTAATAAAGCTTATAAGACGGCAACTTATTCATATGAAAATCAGCACAAACGTGAATTAGATTGTATGATAGCAGGTGTTCCTCATATTTTTGCTTACGGTGGAGTACACGGAGCTATTCCTAACTATCACGCAAAAGGAATTATATTATGTGCAGATGTTGCCAGCCTTTATCCGTCAATTATGATTGAATATGGTTATCTCAGCCGTAAACTCAAGAATCCTCAAAAGTACAAAGAGATTCGAGACGAAAGACTCAGACTTAAAAAGTTAAAGGATAAACGTCAGCAACCTATGAAAATCGTACTTAATTCCACATATGGAATACTCAAAGATAAAAATAATCCACTTTATGACCCTCTTATGAGCAATAACGTTTGTGTTACAGGTCAACTTTTGCTTCTTGATTTGATTGAAAAGGTAGAGCCTTATTGTCAGTTGATTCAAAGTAATACAGATGGTATCTATATGCTTGTTAAGGATATGAAGACAGTAAAAATAATTGAAGATATTGCTCACGAATGGGAGACAAGAACAAGGCTTTCACTCGAATTTGATATTTACAATGAGATTTATCAAAAAGATGTAAATAACTATATCATCATCTCTGAAGACGGACATTATAAATCAAAAGGAGCTTATCTTAAAAAACTAAGTCCTATTGATAATGACTTGCCTATAATCAATACTGCTTTGATTGAATATTTTGTACATCAAACTCCTATTGCAGATACAATAAATAAATCGAATAAGTTGATTGATTTTCAAAAGGTTGTCAAGCTCACAAGTCTTTATAAGGGTGTTGTTTATGGGGAATGTGTTACAGAAACAATAGATGGTAAGTCAAAAGTTCTTGTTAAAAATGGAGAACATCTCAGAGAAAAAGTGCATAGAGTATTTGCCTCAACCAATCCTCACGCAAAAGCACTGTATAAAACTAAAACAGAAAAGGGGGAACAGGTTTATGAAAAGATAGCTTATACTCCTGACCATTGCTTTATCAATAACGATAATATCTTAGATGTTCCTGTTCCTGAAGAACTTGACCGTCAATATTATATCAATATGGCAACTGATAGATTGAATCAGTTTCTTGAAGTTACTGAGGAAAAACACGATGTCATTCCGGAAATTTTGTATGATAATATGCTCAAAACAAATAATTTTTATGAATTTCTGGAATTATGTACACAGACCTTGCCAATCAAAATCAGCAATAAGATATTTACTAATTACATAATTGCTGATTGCTGTTCTAAATATGGTAAAACAAAGCATCTACTTGATTTTATCAAATGGTTTGACTTGTTGTATGGAAAGGACAAATTAACAGTAAAACAGGCAGAAACTAAATTTGATAATATTAAATCTATAATTGATAAATATTCAGAACTAAGTGCAACAGGTAAAACTCTCATTATAAACAGCAAGAAAATCTTAATTGAACTATTTGATAATATTTCAGATGAAGATTTGTATTTACCTGAAATATTAGAGATGCAGATAAAACTATTTGAAAATTTAAGATATGTAAATTCAGAAATGAATGAAAATTACTATTATGTTCTCAATACCAGAAATGAAATAAAACCCAATTTAATAATTTATCAGCTTAGTACGGGTAATATTCTTAATGTTAAAGTTGATAAACAGATGTTTGATATTCTCTTTATACAAGATGGTGACATAATTCAAGTCAATAAATCTGAGTATAGATATGGAGTCAAAATCATCGGTAAAGACGAAGACGGAGTAAACATCACCGATACAGACTATAATAAGCAGTATTTATACTTGCTTGGATATGATATTCTGTACAGAGATTACTCAAAGTCCAATAAATCATTAGTGGAGGAATAATACAATGTTTGAAGATGACGAGTCAATCATAAAATGCGAAATAAAATTAAGCAGAATATTTTATCCTAAGAATGTGAAATCTGTAGAAACAGGGGAATATGCAATATTTGCAGGTACAGTAGTTGTTCCTATTGAGAACTGTTGCTTAGATGATATTATCAAATTCAAGGGTAATGTTCCTGTTCTTGAATATGGAACATCATATAAGGTAACAGCTTCTCTTGCCGATCATCACGAAATTTATGGTGATACTTATGAAATTCTCTATATGAGTAAGAAAATAAATATTTCAAATAAAGAAAGTCAAAAGGAATTATTAAATACAATTTTACCTGAAAAGACGGTAGAAAATCTGTTTAATACCTATGATGACATTGTTTCATTGCTTGAAAAGAGAAATACAGAAGCACTGTGTAAAGTTAAAGGCATTACAGAATCCAATGTGGATAGACTGTACAGAGCTTATGACGATACAAAAGATTATAGTCAAATTTTTGTAGAACTTAGTAGGTCTGGACTGTCAGGAAATCTCATTAAGAAAATAACTGATTATTATAAATCTCCCGAAAAGGCATTAGACGTAATCAGAAAAACACCATATGAACTTGTAACAGTTGATGGTATTGGTTTTAAAAAAGCAGATGAAATCGCTCTTAAAATGGGAGTAGATAAATTTGATTGTCAGAGAATCAAGGGATATTTAATTCACGTTTTGCTTGAACAAGCGGAATTAGGCAGAAGTTATCTTCATTATTCTGAGCTTATGAAAATGTTATATGACACATTAGGTTTTGTGCCTGAAGAAATTGTCAATAAGACAGCTCAGATGATGATAGATGATGGTAAAATACATATATCTGAAAATGGTGAAAACATAGGTCTTACAAGATATTATAATCTCGAAAAAGATATTTGCAATGAAATTGTAAGACTTATGATTGGTTCATCTGAAGATGATGTTGATACCGATGAAAATTCTGTTCCTAAATATATTCCCAGAGATTTTAATATCTCTAATCCTGAAAATGTAATTGCAGAAGTTGAAGATGAACAAGGCTTTGAATTTACAGATGAACAGAAAAGTGCGATATATACTTGCTTAAACAACAGGGTTATTGCTATTACAGGTGGTGCAGGCGTTGGAAAGACTTCAACAGCAAACGGCATTTGTAAAATGTTTAATGGTTATTCAGTTTATGCAGTGGCACTTTCTGGTAAAGCAGCTTTGAGAATAACAGAAGCAACAGGACTTCCGGCAAGTACAATACATAAAGCGTTAGGGTGGTTTAAGGGACATTTTATTCATTGTAAGGAAAATCCTCTTGAAGCTGATATTGTCCTTATAGACGAAGCAACTATGATAAATGGCTCATTATTTAGAGATTTGCTTGAAGCCATTCCAACAGGGGCGAAAGTAATAATAATGGGCGATGTACAGCAGTTGACACCAATAGGAAGTTGTCAGGTGTTTGCTGATATGTTAAACAGTGGTGTAGTTCCAACAGTGAGACTGACTAAACTCCATAGACAAGCTTTGAATAGTGGTATCATTCCTACATCTATTAAGGTAACAAACCAAGAACAGTTGTTTTCAAACACATATCAGGGTTCAGAAATCATTGGTGAATTGCAAGATATGGAATTAAATATTACTACTGAAAAATGTAATTTATCTGATTATGTAGTTGAAAAGTTCAAGCAAGAATATGAAAAATTCAAAGATATAAATGAAGTTCAGGTTGTATCAGCTATGAAAACAAGAGGCGATCTGAGTTGTTATAACTTAAATACTAAAATTCAAGAAGTATATAATCCCATTTCAGAGGACGATATTTTTATTGAAATTAAGCTTTCCGAAAAGAAGGGTAAGACAACAGACGTGTCTTCTGTCAAGAAATATAGAATTAAGGTTGGTGATAAAGTAATCAATACTAAGAATAACTACACCTGTACTGATTTAGATGGTAATGTTTGCCCTGTATTCAACGGTAATATAGGTACAGTCACCAATGTAACACAAAACGGTATTACTATTGATTTCATCGGTATTGGAGAAGTGTGGTTTGGTAGAGACAAATTCAAAAATCTTGAATTAGGATATTGTATTACAACTCATAAATCACAAGGCTCGGGTTTTAAATCGACTATAATAGCTTTAGATGGCAGTAGCTATATAATGAATAATGCAGAATTGCTCTATACAGCTATCACAAGAGCAAAGAAATATTGTATCCTTGTGGCAACAAATTCTGCTGTTAGAAGTGCTATAAGTCATAAGGAAGTTAATAACAAACAAACATATCTCAAGGATATGCTTATTAATAATGAAGATTTGAAAGGAGATTCTACAAATGAATGAAATGACTAACGTATTCAAGATATTCAATCAACTCCAGTCAACAAGTAAAAAGACTGAAAAGATTGACATTCTGAAAGCTAATGAAAGAAACATTTTATTGTTTTAAAAGAGGAGGATTGCAAATGAATAACAATACTTCAACTACGAATTTACCACAAATGTTATGTATAAAAACAGATAAAGGTTGCTTTATATCTGATTGTCTTACTGCAAATGGTTACGATTATGAGTATCATAGAACTGAAATTGTTAATCTTTTGTTTGATGGTAAAAAAGCTGTAGGAACGCATTGTAAAAATTGGTATTATATTGATAAATATCCAACACTTATTCAAAGAAAAGAACCGGGAGAGAGTATCAATAGAAGATATGAGATTAAAAATGAATCTTTAATCTCAGATAGCCTACCAGCCATTATTCCTTATGAAGAAGCAGAAAAATATGATAGTGATGTTGTTGATGCTTTATATTTTTATAAGTGGGATCAAGAGCCACCACATTTAAAGGAAATAATTTATGATATTCAAGTAATTTGTGAGATAAAAAATTATAATTTTCCTCCTAAAATTGAATATAAGGGTTTTCATCGTAATCGTAGTAGTTATTCTGACGAGCAATATATTATTACAAATGCAAATGTTCAGCATCAAATGTTGGACAAAATAATATTTCCAGAAGTAACACTTCATGAATATCCTTGCAAATTTACATCTAAACAAATGTACGATATTACAAGACAGTACATCATTGAACACATTGATAACTCAGTTGCAAAAATTACTTCCAACTACGATTTTTGTTTTGAAGTAAGAAAAATTATACCAATGATTGAACCTGAAACCGTTACATACACAAATATATTCGCAAAAACTAAACGTGAAAGAAATAAGATACATACAGTTATAAAAGAATACGATGAAAAGAAAATTTTTTCTATGACACATCAAAATGAACAGTATAAAGGTTATCCTATTATACCCGAATTGTGTGCAAACAATGAAACTGAATTAAAAGAAAAGGTTGATATGTGGTTAGAAAACCTAATCAAATTTATCAATGAACCTTTGTGTCAGTGTCCACAATGTAAGGGTCTTGGTTATGTTAATAACGTTTCTGAGATTGGTTTTGATTATAAATGATAGGGGGAGAACACAGATGAATAATGTTTTTAAAACTTTCAATCAACTTCAATCTACGTCAAAGAAAAATGAAAAAATAACAATTCTTAAAGTTAATGAGAACAATAGTCTTTTTACCGATACATTAAAATGGCTTTTAAATCCGTTTGTGATAACAGGAATCAGCACCAAAAAGCTTAATAAACCAGTCAAGTATGATACAACTCCAATTCAGACTTGGCGAGATATGATGATGTATCTTGAAGCAAATAACACTGGTAGAGATACAGATATAGCTATTGTACAAGGTTTCATCAGTCTACAGCCCGAAGAATATAAGGAATATTACAGACAGCTTGTAACGAAGTCTCTGAAACTTGGTATAGATGCTAAGACAGTAAATAGTGTATATGGTAAAGGATTTATTCCTGTATTTGATGTACAACTTGGTACTCCTATTGATAAGGTTAAACTCAAAGGTAATGAATATATTTACATAAGTCAAAAAATGAATGGGACAAGATGTGTTTATTATAATGGCAAGTTATATAGCCGTTCAGGTAAAGAATTTACAGGTCTTGACCATATAATTTCCGACATTCAGAAATTCAATCTTCCTGACCTTGTATTTGACGGAGAGCTTATTCGTAAGAATACAGACGGTAAATCAGACAGCGAAAACTTTCAGATAGGTACAGGAATTGCAAATAGTAAAGATGTAGATAAGTCTTGCCTTGAATATGTAATTTTTGACTGCCTTCCTAAAAATGAATTTATGGCTGGTGAGAGCCTATCAAAATATGGAGAACGTAAAAAGTACCTCGTTGACATAATCACAAAAAAGATAAAGGACAATGATATTAAAAATCTCAGAATTGTGCCAATGTGGTACGAGGGTACAGACCATTCGCAGATACAGAAATGGCTTGAATATGCCGAAAACACAGATAAAGAAGGCTGTATGGTTCAGTTTAATACTACATATAAATGTAAGAGAACCAAGGAACTCATTAAGGTTAAGTGCTTCTATGACTGCGATTTAAAGTGCATTGATATTGAACAAGGCACAGGTAAGAACATAAATACTCTTGGCTCAATCCTCTGCGAGTATAAAAACAATATTGTAAAAGTTGGTTCTGGTTTTACCGATGAGCAGAGAAATTATTATTGGAATAACCCTAATGAAATTATCGGTAAGATAGTCACAGTTAAGTATAAGGAAGAAACTAAGAATAAAGACGGTAGTTATTCTTTACAGTTTCCAGTGTTTCAAACAGTAAGATTCGATAAAACTGAGCCAAATGTATAATTATAAGTAAATAATAAAAATGAGCAAAATAATTTGAAAAATCACTTGACATTTCTATTATATATGGTATAATAAGTATGTAATCAAATTATAAGTAAATAATAATATGGTTACGCAAAATCTATCAAACTAAAGGAGAGTATAATAATGAATATTGAAATGGAAAATAACGGAACAACGATTTATTCCGCTAATGATGATAAGGAAAGCCTTACAGAGTATGCAAAGTTTATAATCAACCTTAAATATGGACTTCTTAAAGAAAACCCTTGTAAGATAACCAACTGTGAAATACAGCAGTTCACTAAGTATGATACTACATACATAAGAACAGTGCTTACTTTTGCAGACGGTTCTAAGGAATCGGTAGAGTGTCCTGCTAACAAGGCAGATGCTTATTATGGTTTCACAACTTGTTATGCAAAGCATATAGCAAAGAAGTTCTTCGGTAAGAATATCTCGGATATAGCTGATTACTGGCTCATCACTAAGCCTAAGAGAGACGCCGAGGCTCGTGCAAAGGCTGAAATTCAGAGAGTAGAAGAACAGAGACTTGCAGAACGTGATAAGAAGAGACGTGAAAAGTATAGAATCCGTATGGAAGCAATCAGACGTAAGGAAGCTTATGAAGCGGCTAAACTTGCCGAAGAAAGGTATGGAGTTCCGGCTGATTGGACTGAAAAGTAATTTTTGAGGAGATAATAATATGAGAGTAATAATGTTTGCGGTAATAGTAAATGTAATAATCTTTATAGCTAATGTGGTTTATATGAATCGTATTACTAAAGAAGCATATCTTAATCTCGAAAGGTTTGCTAAGTTCAAATGTTTATCCGATGAGTTCAAGAAATATAATATTAAAAACCCAAAATATTGGGCTGGTGTTTCTATGTATGTATATTTTGCTATTCCTGCTATAAATGTTGTTACTCTCTTTATCTCCTGTTTCGACTATGATAATATGGTAAAAGACATTCAGAAAACTACGGTTAATGAGTTTATGGCTTGGGCTGAGGATAGAAAGTAAAATATAACGTTATTGTAGTTGAAGGATGTGGTGATAAATATGATTGTTAATAGAGTTGAACAGCACAAAATAAAAAACAGTAATGCTAAAATAATTGACTCACTTTGCTTTGAATCAAAAAATCTTTATAATTATGCTAACTATTTAATTAGACAAGAATTTATATCTAAACAGAAAGTATTAACTTATAAAGAGGTTTTACAGATTTGTAAAAATTCTGAACCATATAAAAATATGGGAAGTAATGTAGGGCAAGAAACTCTGAGAATGTTGGATAAGGCTTGGAAATCGTTCCTTGTTTCAATCAAAGACTGGAGTATAAATCCATCTAAATATCTTGGAAAACCTAAACTTCCAAAATACAAAAACAAAGATGGAAGATTTGCTTCAAGGCTTGACAATAATAAATTCAAAATAATTGATGGTTATATTTATTTCTGTTGGAAGAAAATTAAGTGTATGAATAATACTTTCAAGACAAATATTCCATCGGATAGTAAACTAATGCAGATCAGATTTATCCCTCGTGGTTCAGATTATATTATGGAAGTTGTTTATTAAATTGAAGTGCCTGAGCCTTTGGAAATAACAAGCCATATTGCTTCTATTGATTTGGGGATTGATAATTTTGCAACTATTACAAACAACATTGGTTTACAACCGATTGTTGTTAAGGGTGGAATTATTAAATCAATAAATCAATATTATAATAAACGTAAAGCAGAAATTCAATTTGAGTTAAAGAAAGTCAGTAATAAAGATTGGAGTAAAAAACTTCAAAGATTAACGACTAAGAGAAATAACAAAGTTAAAAATTTTATGCACATTGCGAGTAAGCGAGTAGTTGATTATTGTGTATTGTATGGAATTGATACTCTTGTTTGTGGATTGAATAAAACTTGGAAACAAGAATCAAATATGAACAAGCAAAACAATCAGAAATTTGTATCAATACCTTATGATATGTTTATTAAACAGCTTACTTATAAGTGTGAAAACAATGGTATAAGATTTATTACTACTGAGGAAAGTTATACTTCTGGAACAAGTTTTCTTGACAGAGAAGAACCTTGTAAGGAAAATTACAATAAATCAAGGCGTGTTCATAGAGGATTATTTATTTCAAACGGTGGTATTAAAATCAATGCTGATGTTAATGGCTCATATCAAATTATGAGAAAAGTATTTCCCAATGCTTTTGCAAAGGGAATAGAGGGTGTATGTTTACACCCAACAACTATGAAAATAGCGTGAATGTATTAGAAATAATACAATAAATGTGAAATTTCATTGAGACAATAAAAAGGAAGTGTTAAAATGGAACAAGAAAACATACATACAAAAGAACGATTAAAAGAGCTTCAAGCATTACCATTAGAAAGAAAGGTACAAATTACCCAGAGTCGTATTATTGAATGGTATAAGCATTATAACGGGCAAGTTTATATATCTTTCTCTGGTGGCAAGGATAGCACGTTCTTTTACACATTGCAAGACAGTTATTTCCCGACATTGAAGCTGTTTATGTAGATACAGGACTTGAATATCCTGAACTTAGAGAATTTGTAAAGTCTATTGATAATGTCACTTGGTTAAAACCAGAGATGAATTTTAGACAGGTACTCGATAAGTATGGTTATCCAATCATTAGTAAAGAAGTAGCGAATATTATTCGTGGAACAAGAAAAGGTAAACAATCATATACAAGATATTGCAAAATATATGATTTTGATGCTATAAAAAATACATATACAAACCGTTACGATTATTCGAGGTATAAACATTTAACAGATAGTGATATTCCGATTTCAGAACAATGTTGTGATATTATGAAAAAGAAACCCGCAAAAGAATATGAACATAAAACAGGCAAGAAAGCAATTATTGGCACAATGACAGATGAAAGTATGATGCGTAAAAAAGAATGGATAAGGACAGGGTGTAATGCTTTTTCATCATCGAGACCTATATCCAAACCAATGTCATTTTGAACTGAAAATGATGTGCTTGAATATATAACAAAGAGCAAATTGAAAATCTGTTTCATAATACCTATTCAGACATTTTATCGTTATCTTCGGTCTCTTCCTTTCCGTATGGAACATTGATAAAATCAAGAACTTCACCCATTCCAAGACCGCCTTTGTCTTTTGGTCTAATGCAATAATCCCATATCTTAGGGTGAGTTTCTTTCATACGTTCAAAACGATTAGGAGATTTTTCAAGATGAACTCCATACCCACAAAACATACAGCCAGTTCTATGTTCGCCAGTTGTAGAATATTTACCGTTATCATCTTGAATGATATTTCCGTAAATAGAACAGATTTTTTATTATATGTGAGGAGGTGATAAAAATAAGCAAATTTTATATATCAGACTTACATTTTGGTCATCAAAAATGTATTGATTTTGACAGCAGACCATTCAAGTCACTTGATGATATGCACGAAACAATGATACAAAATTGGAACAGTGTTGTTTCAAAAGGTGATTTGGTTTATGTTCTTGGTGATATGTTCTGGGATAATAGACTAATTTCTGAAATAATGCCAAGACTCAAAGGTACAAAATTCCTTATAAAAGGTAATCACGATAGAATTTCTACAGAGCATAACAAATATTTTGAGTGGATTAAAGATTACGATGTAATCAAAGATAACGGTGAACATCTTGTTCTTTGTCATTATCCTATTGCTCATTGGATAAATGCCGATTATGGATATATTCATCTGTATGGTCATATTCACGCAGGACGTGATACAAGACCTTTTCAGGAATATGCAAAAATAATGAAGAGTAAAGGATTTAGTTATGAGTGTTATAATGTAGGCTGTATGCTTCGTGATTATACACCTGTTACTTTGGAACAATTAAGAAACGAAGGTAGGTAATAATATATGACAAAAAATCAACCTAAGATAATTTTGAATATTCAGTTTGAAAATGAAGAACTCGACAAGCAGATTCAGATTGCTATGGATAAGTACGTTGAAGATTTAATGCTCAAAAATCTTGATTCGACTATCGAAAAACTTGTACATCAACGTATTACAAGACTGGTAGATAGTAAATTTCAGTACAGTTTAGATAGCAAATTAAATGGTAAGACGTTAAATGAATATGTTAAAGAAGCTACCAATAAAGTTATTGAAGAAGCTATTTCGCAAAATATCAAGGACATTTTTGCAAAGAAAATTGCAGAAATGCTTTGAGTAAAACTTTTGAATAGGTGATAATATGGATTATTATGTTGTTGACTGCTGTTGCAAAGATAAATCATGCCTATCTGAAACATATATTGTTAAAGCTATTAATGAAAATTCGGCAATAGATATTGTAATGGAACAACATATCAATGAAATCAATGTTCAACATCAAGAAGCAAATAAAGAATATAAAAGTTTAGGTAACGATGATAATATATTTCCAATATTTACAAGAGATGACTTAATTGCTTTTACTCTTAATGAATATATACAAAAATACGGTAAAAATAATACTCTTGATATAGGTGGTGATTAATTATGATTCTTGGTAATGACTTTGAGTTCTCGAAAGAAGATTATAACGAGATATACGATTTAATTCTCTCAAAATTACAGAATGTTTCTGATGAACATACTATTGCAGAGGTAGCTTTAGGACTTCATCACTTGATTTTTGATGTGTTATATGATATTGAACAGGAAATTATGGCTTAATTTTATAGTGTGAAAGAAAGATATAAAAATGAATGATAACTCTAAGATTCTTAATGCACAGATTAAAAATGTATCAATTTATTACGAAGACCACGGTATTCTTACGTTTGGTATTGAAGTTGATATTTCCGATGGAACAGCTTGTGTTATAGGTGGATATGTTTTAGATGAATATAATAATAATACAAAGAAACGTCAGTGTTGTCCTTATAGTATGGATTTAATTGCACGAATTATGAAAGTTGTTGGTGTAAATAAGTGGGAAGATTGTAAAGGTAAGTACATAAGAGTAGTTTCAAATGGTTTGGGTAGCTCAATTACAAAGATAGGCAATATTATGAAAGATGAATGGTTGGATATACCAGAGTTTTTCAAGGAATATGGAATTGAGTAATATGATGAAAAATTGCTTTTATAGTGTTTAAGTAAATAATAAGATTTGAAAAGGTGGAAGTTATGAAAACATTTGGCTTTGAAGCGGCTCATGGTTATGTGATTTTAAAAGGGTACGTTAATGCTGAGAATAAAGACAGTGCAATAAAGAAGATTTTAAATCAGGAGTGGGACGATATTCTTGATGAATTTGATCTTGAAAGTGACGAACCTGTAAAGGATTATGAAATTATGGACATTTGGGAATCATAAGTAAATAATAAGATAGGAGTGATAATTTGAATAAAGAGAAATTAACAATGAACGTTTTGTTTTCGGGAATTGGTTGTCAAGAAAGAGGTTTTGAAAACTCAAATTTGTTTGATATTGAAGTAGTAAATACATCAGAAATCAATAAAGAAGCAGTTCTTTCTTACGCAGCTATTCATTGCGGATTAACACAGGAAATGGTTAATACATATGCCGAATATCCTTCGAGAGAAGAAATGGTAAGACAGCTTAAAGAAATCAATCTTGGTTATGAACCTGAAAAGAATAAATATTATGATTGGGACAAGCTTGCAAGACGTAAAACCAATGATATTGAAAAATATTGGCTTGCTTGTAAGTTGACTCATAACCTCGGAGATATAAATAAAATTGAGTTTTTGTCGTATGCTGATTTATGGACAATCTCGTTTTGTTGTCAGGACATCAGTGTGGCGGGTAAAATGAGAGGTTTAAAGCCAGATAGTGGCACAAGAAGTTCTCTCCTTTGGGAAAATATAAGACTTCTTAAAAAAGCAAAAGATGATGGAACGCTTCCGAAGTATCTTATGTTTGAAAATGTTAAAAACCTTGTAAGTAAGAAATTTATTGAGGACTTTAATAATCTGCTTGAAGTTCTTGATGAACTCGGTTTTAATTCCTATTGGAAAGTTCTCAATGCAAAGGATTGTGGAATACCTCAAAATCGTGAACGTGTGTTTGTAATCAGTATTCGTAAAGATATTGATAATGGCACATATGATTTCCCGAAGCCTTTCGATATAGGCATCAGACTTAAAGATGTTCTTGATAAAGAAGTTGATGAGAAATATTATTTGAGCAAAGATATTCAAGAACGCTTTCATATTACAGACAGCACATTTACCAAGAATATAGTTGGCACTACAAAGCCAGAGTTTAGAACTATTGGACAGCGTGATTTAGTTTATCAGCAAGATTCAATAATGGGTGCTTTAGTGGCAACAGATTATAAACAGCCAAAGCAAATAGTTGAAACCAATAATTGTATTCAAGTAGGTAACTTAAATCATTATAATTATGATGAAATGAATAGGGTTTATTCAAAAGAGGGTTGTTGTCCTACATTGAGAACAATGCAAGGAGGTGACAGACAACCGAGATTACTTGAACCTATTGCCACAGTTAAAGAAGCTACCCAAAAGGGATATGCTGAAATCTGTGAAGGTGATAGCGTTAATCTTGAACAACCAAATTCAAAAACAAGACGTGGAAGAGTAGGTAAACAAGTTGCGCAGACATTAACCACATCTTGTAATCAAGGTATTGTTGAACCAACTGTTCAGAATTTTCGTGTCCGTAAGCTAACACCAAATGAGTGTTGGAAACTTATGGGTCTTACAGAAGAAGATTGCGCTAACGCTAAAAATATCGGTGTTGCTGATAGTCAGCTTTATAAGCAGTCTGGAAATGGCATTGTCACAAACTGTGTAGAGTTGCTTGCAGAACATCTGTATAAGGCACAATATGATAATACATATAAGTGTACTGATGAAAATTTTATATAACCGCAGATGAACTTGACTGCGGAAATAAATTAATTCAAGTTGCTGAAATTGATAAATCTGAATGGAGAGAAAGTAGACGTAGAATTTATTCTATCGAAGGATTGTCTCCGACTTTGCACGGTATAGGTTGTGGTGGAAATACAGAACCGAAAATTGTTGAACAACAAGTCAGTAATAATTGATGATTTTTATAAAAATAGACCCATAAGATATTATACTGATTATTGTCCTACAATTCGAGCTGAAAGAATTGGTTTAAAAGTTTTATACATAAATACATAAAGATATAAGATAACGCAACTATATGTAGTAATAATAACTTGAATATTACCACTACATATAGTTGTACAATAAAAATTTCATTTTGTAATATATAAGAAAATAATAAGAATGATAAAAATATAAGGAGAAGTAAAATGCCAGATAAAAATACACCTTGGAGTAAGAGAGCACCATTTGACTCTGAATCAATATCTTGCGGTAGATGTGATAGTGATATTTCAGATAGTGATTTTGAATACTGCCCTTACTGCGGTCAGAAACTTGACTGGTTTTGTCTCAGTGATACTGAAACGTCTTTTGAAATGGACGGTAAAACTCACAATGTATTCTTCGGCGATGACGATTTCAATGATTATTAAGCTTGAAGGTGAGTGTTAAGAATGGCTGAAAAAGAATACATAGAGCTCAATGAAGCAGTTAAGGCTTGCGAAGATTATTTCAAAGATGTTTGTGTCTATGATGTTGCCAGCTACGAAGCTGTCGATGATTTTGAAAGAATATTGGATTCTATACCTGTAGTTGATGTTGCACTCGTAAAACACGGGCATTGGATAGACAAGCCATATCCAAATTATCCAGCACACGATATAAGATATTGTAGCGAGTGTGGCTGGAATATTCACAAATCAAAATTGAGAAATAGCGACTTGAATTGGAGTTTCTGCCCTAATTGCGGAGCAAAAATGACTAATGATTAAACAGGAGGAATAAAAAATGATTGATAATTTAAATGTAGGCAGTGAAGTAAGTGTTGTAGAACGTGACGAGGATGGGAGGCATGTGAAGCGACGAAGTATCTTTTCTTGGGCGAGGCACACGGCTATGTCCTTTGCTCGCCTTTCGGACATTTCAGTGTACAGACGGCAGAATTGGAAGTAGTGGATTTTTATGTTTTCCCTTCCGAAGATTGCTATGTGACATTGGAAGAGGCAAAAGAAGCTTTAAGATCTGAGGTTGGAGATAATGTTTAAAATTTTAAACCGCATTTTATTTATCCCATGGTTCTATGTCCAGACAAGAATATGCCGCCGAAGCATCAATTTAAACAGACTCGTACAAGCTGGTTATTGCACTAAAGCACAAGCAAAAATATGTCATAAATTAAACAAGGAGGTATGATTGTGGAAAGATATTTTGAAATCACAAAAAATAGCAAGCATTATCAGGGGCATTTCGATTATTTAACCCATCGTAAAGAGGCAATCGAGGCTACATCGAAATTTATGGAGGAGTATGACATACCCGGAAGCATATTTATGATTTGGGGAGATCACCTTTGGATCCCAGAAACGAATGCTTTTGTAGAAAAGTTCGGCGAGCAGCTTAGAAACGTCCGTTATAAGAACTGTCGCTCATTTAAAAAGAATAGTCCCATTGGCAAGGCATTTACAAAAGCTGATATTTCAATGCCATTAAAGCCATTTGTTCCTTTCTTTTTTGATGATTGCTGCGGAGAATTTAATACACGTCTTTTTGATTATGAGAATCGTGTGTACTGTAGCATAGCTGCGCCAAATTTATCATTATTGAAGCTGGAAACTCCCGTAGGATTTGTCGAAATGAAAGGAAGCGAATTCTTCAAGATTATTGAAGAGGCGATGAGAAAATATGAAAGCGAATACGAATACGATGACGATGATTATGACGATGATGATGATGATGTGTGCTATGAATTTTGCCCACATTTCTGTCCAAACTGCGGCGCTACTATACTCAAGGAGGGCGAAACTTAATGGAATGGTTTGTGTGTCATTACAATATCAATAAACATGAAATTGAAGCATTCAATATTTTTCAGCATGGCAGTTTTGCCAAGTATTGCAATATTCACCTTAATACCATGTCAGACAAAGAACAGTTTGCTAATGTAATAAAAAACGAGCTCCGATATTATTTCTGGTCAAAGTCTGAATATGCGCTTATCGTCAGACTTACCGACGATGATCGTGTATTCTTGCTCCCTTGGTGCGGCAGCAGAAATCCTGATGCCGAAAAATTGAAGTAACAAATGAACATTGGCTGACTTTTGCTAAGTTCCACATTAACCGCCAGATATATGCGAACGAAGCCAAAATTGACATTTACGATCAAGTAATGTTCAAATGGGACGATTTTATCGATTACTGCTGGTGCTTTAAGGAGTGATTGTTATGAGTTTTAATGACTTAACCATTGAAAAAATCGTATCGGTAAAGGCTATCGATACAGACATAGGTGTAATTCAAAAGAATATTCCCGATGCAATCGAGGTTTCACACAAGAAATATAAAGCTTTCTGCAGGAATAAAGTTTTATCAAGCGAACTGGTAACTTTGCCGACAGGGTAGTGAGCCGTGATGAATTCGGCAATGCAGTTGCTATAGTGCTTGTAGGATATGATAAACCCGATACATACTATATCAATCCTGAACTTTATAAAATGGGGCAGGAACAGCGTCAGCTTATTGAAAATGTTTGCGGACAGGTCAGAGAACCCCGAACAGTTTTATTTCTTTATTTCTTGACGAAGTAAAAGGTTTTGAATTGAAATAAGAGGCGATTGATATGAAAGAACAAACCATATACACATTTTCCAATGACGATTTGAAGTTGTTAAAGCAAACAATTCCAATCAGTCCGTGTTCGCATTGTTTTGATTCCAGCATTTGTTGTGGGTGCCCGGAAGAACGCAAGTATCAAACTACCATAAAACCCTATCGTGACAATAATTTATTGGGTTTTGCCGATACAATTCGCAATATACGAAAGAAGCGTAGCGAATCCGACCGCTTATTGAAGCGTTCAAAAGAGTTGAACAAAGAAGCTAATGACGCTTTGTTGAGCTTACCAGAGCAGTTGCGAAAAATTGTTTAATACAAAGGAGAGCTTTACAAAGTGCAAATAAGGAGGACATATATGGATACAAATTGCTTAGTAGTTAATCTGTTCGGCGTTCCCGGCGCAGGAAAAAGCACTGGAGCAGCTTATATTTTCAGCCAACTCAAAATGGCTGGCGTAAATGCTGAACTGATTACAGAATTTGCTAAAGACAAGGTGTGGGAAGAAAATCCAACCATATTTCAACCCGATAATCAGATTTATATATTCGGCAAACAATTTTATAAAATGAGCCGCTGTAAAGATAAGGTCGATGTAATTGTAACCGACTCTCCTTTGCTGTTGTCTTCATTTTACAATTCAAGCAAAATTCTTGGTGAAGAGTTCAACAAAACCGTATATAATTGCTTCTCTTCATTCAATAATAAAACATACCTGTTAAAGAGAGTAAAGCCCTATAACCCTAAAGGCAGACTTCAGGCAGAGGAAGAGAGCGATGCCCTTGCATTTCCCTTAATGGCAAGATTAAACTCTTGGAATATTTCATATACTGTTCGCAATGGCGATATCAAAGATTATGATGATATCGTAAATGAAGTATTGGAATATTTGAGAAACAACTAAAAGCATAACCGTTTCGAAAATAAATTAAAGGGGAGTAATACATATGACCAACTATGAGTACATCACTTCTATGAACGTCAAAGACTTGGCATCTCTTCTATCCTGTGTATACAAGGACTGGGAAGAATCAACTATTACAATAGATGGCTGTTGCCTGTTTGATTCAATAGGAGATGTCGCAGAATGGCTTCAGGAGGAGCACAATGATCGTTAATAAAGGTAAACAAGGTTGTCAGAACTGTGTAAACCGTGAGTATGACAATTCTTTCGGTCTCATATGCCAGCATAAAGCCTCGATCGAGGGTATTGAAGTCATGAAGAATTTTTATACTGCCAACGAGGTGTCAGAATGCGACTATTATGAATACGATGAAAATTCGTCGATTGATAGGTAAGGAGAATGAAAATGCGTGAAATACTGTTCAGAGGAAAAGCAATAAACCGTGATAATGGATATTACAGAACAAAGTACAAAAATGGCGATTGGGTCTATGGGTTATTAACCATACCTTATAATGAAAGGTATGATTTACCTGCTAAAATGACTAATACGTTAGGCGTAAGCGGAATAGAGGTTGATTGTAAAACCATAGGACAGTTTACGGGATTGTCCGATAAGAATGGTGTTAAAATCTTCGAGGGCGATATTGTCAAGGGTAGAGTACATTTTATAGGCGGTTACAGAATCAGATCGTTGCAGGTCGTTTATGATTCAACGGCGGCGAGTTTTGTTCTTAAAGATGAGTATGACGACTTTAAAAACATTCCAGAGGTCTGCGAAGTCGTCGGTAATATTTATGACAATGGATATCCATTTTAATAAAAAGGAGAATAACAGATGCGTGAAATTTTATTCCGTGGAAAGCGTGTTGATAACAGCGAATGGGTTGAGGGTAGTTTAATAAAAGTTGACTGGAGAAATAAGCCTACAACCTATTCTATTATGCCGACAAGACCAACAGCCTGTAATTATATTGTTGACCCAAAAACGGTCGGACAGTACACAGGTGTAGAAGATGAAAGCGGCACGATGATTTTCGAGGGAGATATTTTGAGAGATGATGATGCCGAAGAAAACGGTGTTGTCGTATTTAAAGAAAGTGAATTTTGCGTTGTGTTCGACAATGTGATTACACACGGGATTTCGGACAGTTGCTATATTAGGGGTAACATTCACGATAATCCAGAACTGATGGAGGGTTAAAAGATGACTGAACGTGAAAGATTAAATGAGTTACTTAAGAGCTGTGGATATATAGACGAACAGTTTTCTGAGAGATTAGCAGATTTTCTGCTTGAAAACGGCGTTATTTTCCCTCGTGCTAAAGTAAATCAGTCCATTTGGACAGCAGACCCATTTACTGACGGAATCCCTCGTGAGGGATATATCACATCAATAAACATCGGATATAACCGTAATGCTTATTATTGCAGTTTTGGTGAAATGCCTTTGTCTTTTGCTTTTGTCGATGACGACATTGGTAAGATTGTATTCTTTACTCAGGAAGAAGCTGAAAAGGCTCTTGAAAAAGAAAAGATATAAATGGAGGGATAATTTATGAAGTGTCCATATAGAACAATAACGGAAACTACTGACGGTATTTCCAAGACAGAATTTTGTGATTGCTACGGTTCGGTTTGCCCGTGGTATTGCAATACGATTACTAAGGGAGACAAGACAATCTCAGAAGAAAGTTGCCAAAGATGCTATACAGAACATCTCAGAGCAAGATATTTTGATGCAAATCGAAAATTTCTATCAAGCAAATAAATATTTTTATTGAGAGGTGATGTAATGACAAACCTTGAACATATAAAGAATATGACTTCTGATGAGCTTGCAATATTTCTTAATGCAAATATCCTAATGTCAATAATAATTGTGCCATTTGCTTCAAAGAGTGGCTCGAAAAGGAGTGTGATACATAAATGCTTGTACCTGCAATTTTATACAAAGAAGATATTCAAACATTATATAAAGCGTATTATTATTCAAAAGATATGATATATTTTTCTGGATGGTTTGGCACATATGAAATAGATATTCCAAACGATGTTAGTGATTGCTCGTTTCATTATGCAATTATCGACAACAATAACAATCTTATAGGTTACTTTACTTATAAAATTGATTGGTATAGTTCTCAGGCGTATAATTTTGGCTTATTCACATTTGAGAGAAATAACTCTGTCGTGGGATTAGATGTGCGTAGAGAACTTTCTAAAATAATCAACCAGTATCACATACATAGAATTGAATGGAGTATGATTGGTGGAAATCCCGTAGAAAGGCATTATGATAAATTTTGTCAAAAATATAATGGCAAAAAATTTATTTATACTGATGCTTTCCGAGATAAAAATGGTAATTATCATAATAACGCTGTATATGAAATTATTTTTAATGAGGAGGACAATATATGATACAAACTTCGGATCATGAGCCTACGCCTTATGATTTAGGATATCAAGATGGATTAAATGAGCATCTAAAACACACTCAATACAAATGCAAGAGTATAAAACTTATACCACCAAAAGACTTTTTATTAATAAATATTCAGACTGATGATAAAGTCAAATACAAGAACCTTCCTATTCCGGTAGATGCTTGCATTGCTGATGAAATACAAACATTGTGGAATAATGGAATTAGGACTTGTGGCTGCTATTGCGGACACGGTTATCGCCTTGATTATATTGAAGTGGAAGAAGAAGATATCCCTAAAATGGAGCAAATGGGATATTGCCATTATATTTATCCAGATTTATTCGGTGGAGCAGAACGTAAAGAGGCATTTATTCCTAAATCTGGGCAAGCACATATTTATGGTGGGTATATTAGATGGGAATGATACATAAATGACAATCAGAGAAGAACAGCGAGACTTATTTACAGTCCCAAAGGATTATATCCTTGTTCACTGCATCAGCGCAGATCTTGCAATGGGTGCAGGAATAGCTAAGGAGTTTGCAAGACGAGGAGTTAAAGCGGAACTTCAAAAAGAGTATCAGGATATAGAAGTAGGGGACTGCTTAGTATCTAATGCAACAGATTGGGGTGTTGAATTTAATCTCGTTACAAAAGAAAAGTATTGGCAAAAGCCTACCTATAAAACGATGAGAATGGCTCTTGAAGATGCTAAAATTTTGCGTTGTGAGGGAATAATGAGTGATGAAAATGTAAAATTCGCAATGCCAAGAATCGGTTGTGGATTAGACCGCCTGCAATGGGATAAAGTGAAGACAATCATCGAAGAAGTATTTGCCGATACCGATGTTGAAATATTAGTTTGTGTGAAGTGAGGTGATGATAAATGAGCTACGATATTTCATTCAAAGTCAAGGTTGAGGGTATTGATAAGTATGTTCGTATTGGAGACTGCGATGCAAATATAACGTGGAACGTTCGCAAGATTATAGAACTCTCCACCGGGTTGCCGTGGGAGAATGAAGCCAATAACGGACTTTGTAAGGATATAATTCCACAGATAAAGAAAGGACTTCGTGAACTCGACGAGAATCGAGAAAATTATATACAGTATGAAGCCCCAAACGGCTGGGGAAGTATTGGCAACACAATGAGTTTCTTTATACAAATTCTTGATGCTTGGAACTCGTTTTGCGAAGACTATCCTGAACTTGTCGATGTGGTAACATTTTGGATAGAGTGATAAAAACAGTATTTGATGAAAGGAAAATAAAGCTATGAGTAAAAGTAAAATGAAATTAGGAATTATTATCACCATTAGCGCAATTCTCGTTATTGTACTCGCAATCTTCGGTATTCAAAGTTCTCAGAATAGAGCATTTATTCTTGAAGAACAGGTGAATACGGCACAGTCAGATATAAAAATACAGGAAAAGCGCAGAGTAGACCTTATTTATAATCTTGTTGATTGTGTCAAGGAATATGATAAGCACGAAGCCAATACCCTCACTGCTATCGTTAAAGGAAGAGGGTCAACTGGAGATATTGAAAATGTAACTACTGCAATTACAGCAGTATCAGAAGCATATCCTGAGCTGAAGTCAAATGAAAATTACAAGCAACTTATGAATGAATTGTCTATGACAGAAAATCTTATTGCTGAATATCGCAGTAACTATAATAAGTCAGTCAAAGAGTATAATCGTTACATAAGACAGTTTCCAAACAGATTGTTCCTTGACATCTTAGGTTATGAAGAACAGGAATATAATTATCTTGATTATAACGCTCCTGTAGATGCTCCTCAGAATTTGTTTGGTGATTGATTATGAGATTTAATAATAAAACTTATGATTATGGAAATTGGAAATTTCATAAAAATGATTTTGAAATTACCAAAAGAGAAGTAATTGTAAGTATATTAATTATTGCAATCCTTTTGATGATTGGGCTTGTTATTTCAAATAAAATTGTTGAATATCAGACAGATAAAAATGAAATATACAATAAAGCTGTAAAAATTGAGTCTTCTGAAATGTTTCAGTACGGAATGAACACTAATGTGGGCAATGCGTTTGTTTACGGAGAACTAAATGCGGTCGATACAGTGTCCTATCCTGAAATCGGTGGTTCTTATATGTATGTCAAAAAAATAGAGGAACATTATAATCGGCATACCAAAACTGAAGCTTACACCGATTCTAACGGCAATACGCACACAAGAACTAAAGTATATTATACTTGGGATTATGCAGGTGAAGAAAGTGTAAGATGTAAAGAAATTAAATTTTGTGATATAAAATTTGACAGTTATAAAATTTCTTTACCGTCAACATTTTATATTGACACAATAAAAGAATCAAGTAAAGTTAGGTATCAGTATTACGGTGCTTCAACGTCATACAAAGGAACTGTTTTTACTGATTTAAGAAATAATACCATTTCAAACAATTCACCATTTTATACTAATATGAATATCAATGACACGCTGGAATATATAACAACTTCTCAAACTACAACTTTAATAGCATTTTGGATAGTCTGGATAATTGGCATTGGCGTGATTGTATTCCTATTTTACAAGGCAGAAAATAAATGGTTAGAATAAAGACGATTAAAGACTCGTTTCATTGTAAATTGAAGGAGAAAATATTAATGACACATCCACTTAATTTAACCAAAAGTTCAGACGAACTAAAAAAACTTATCGCAGAAAATCCAGACCTGCCTATTGTGGTTCTTGTAGGACAGGATGCAGTTTCAGATGATTATGGGTATACATATTGCTCGGACATACATTTTAGCATTGAAGAAATCCTTGATTGTACATTACCATTTGGCGATGATTATGTGTATAACGATCGAGACGATTTTGAAAATGCTTTATCGGATTACTTAGCAGATTGCGAAGAATACGAAAAGTTATCTGATGAAGAATTTGAAGTTCTATTAAACAAAGAACTCAGCAAGTATGAACCTTATTGGAAGAAAGTAATCGCTATAACAGGCGATAATTAAAAAGGAGAATGTAATGAGTACATATGTAAGAGAAAAGGTGTTAAGAATACCTTTTGAAGAACTGTTTAAAATATGTTCTATTTCAGATTGGTTTACTAGCGATGATTTAGACGATATGTCTTGGTTGCTTGAAAAGAAGTTCCCAAATGAATTTGAATATGCAACGGTTGGTAAATTTCAAATACCACCAACAGAAGATGAGTTCATTGACTTTGTTCTTGAGTATGAATGGGACAGTTGCTGTGGAGATTTTGGTAAAGTCAGAGACTTATATCACATCGAGAAAGAAAATTTCCTACCCGTTTTTCAACGTCTTAACCCTGACTTCACTCTTGAAAATATGGACAATGTTAAGGTTGTAGAGTTCTGTTGGTATAATGGTTGTGAAGCTCCAAATTATTATGATGTTGAAGATGATGATTTTTACAAGGAAATAAAGAGGGAGGATATAAAATGAAAATTCATAAATGTGACTTGTGTGGCAAAGATTTCAATGTTTTTGACGAGCAAGAACACTTTGGTTTGCATTATGCCAATGTTGGTTATGGTAGTAAATATGATGAGTGTCACATTGACATAGATATGTGCTGTGATTGCTTTGACAAGATGATGACAGAGTACATAGAACCAAAATTAAAGTTTAAGGATTCGGCTATTATGGATTATGAAGATTTTATTAAGAAACATTATCCTTGAGGCTAACATAACCAAAATCCACTTTTATTGTACAAAAGGAGTTGATTAAAATTAAATATGTAGGAAGTAAAAGCCGTATAGCAAAGAATATTGTACCGATTATACAGAAATATATTGACGATAATAAGATCACAACATATATTGAGCCTTTCGCTGGTGGCTGTAATGTAATTGATAAAATCAAGTGCGAAAATAAATACGCAAATGACAGTAATGAATACTTAATCGCCTTTTGGCAAGCACTTCAGCAAGGTTGGAATCCGCTTAACATACATATGACTAAAGAACTTTATGATGATATAAAGTCCAATAAAAGTGGATTTCTAAAACAAGAGGTTGCTTTAGCGGGATTGTGTGCCACATATAACGCTAAATGGTTTGGTGGATATGCTGGAATAGTACATACAAAAATAGGCACAGAGCGTAATTATTATGACGAAGCAGTAAGAAACGTACTCAAACAAGTGCCTATACTTAAAGACGTAACATTTACTTGTGGTGATTATCTTAATATTAAACTACATAATGCAGTAATTTATTGTGACCCACCATATCAGGGAACTACGAAATATAAAGACGAGCTGAATTATAATACATATTGGAATTGGGTCAGAGAAATAAGTAAAGATAATATTGTTTTATGTAGTGAATACAATGCTCCATCGGATTTTGAGTGCATATGGAGTAAGGAATTGACTACTACATTAGACAAAGCAAGTAGAAGTAAGGCAGTAGAAAAACTATTTACATATAAAAAGTCGACCCTACAATAAAATTTTTCTTTTGTTAAATTATAAGTAAATAATAAAAAACGCATTAAAAATCACTTGACAGAATTTCTCAAAGTGGTATAATAATAGTATCATAATTAAGGAGGTGATGAAACGAATGATAAAATTTGAAAACGATTGTTGCGATTGCGCATTACATTGTCGAGGAAGCACTTGCAGAAACAGAAATGTTCCTCATTTTTATTGTGATGAGTGTGAAGATGAGACAGAAGAGCTGTTTGAATATGATGGAGAACAAATTTGCCAAGATTGTCTTATTTCAACAGTGCCTAAAATTAAATTAGAAGATTACATAGAAAGTGATTATTGAAAGGAAACGTGAATAATGTATAATGAGAGAAAAACAAAGGGTACGTCCACCCTGACAGGTTTTATGGCTTTAAGTATTATCGTTCAGGCAATCGGTTTTTATTCTTTAACTTCTGCTTTAAACGAAATAGAAGTAAATAATAATATGAAAAGCAAAAATTCAAGTATAACATACACCGCTGAAAATCTTGCTAAATCAAGCAACATTACTAATACATATTATGAAGTCCCTATGGAGATACCAATAGAAACGTTAAATATCCCAACTTGCAATACTGAGTTTAAAACCTATATGGATTACCGTTGTATTACTGATAAAACTTCTGCTCAGTATGAACTTCAACAGTTTGCTTGGACTGATGAAGACGGTTTTCGCAGAATAGGCGATGATTACATAGTTGCAATGGGAACATATTATGCTGAAAATATTGGGAACAGATTTAAGATAACTCTTGATACGGATAATGAGATAACGGTTATAATAGGGGATATTAAGCAGGATATACACACAGATTATTTCAATCAGTACACACCTATCTATGATGAAAATGGTATCTTTTTTAGTGGTAATGTTCTTGAATTTATAGTTGACACGGATGTTTTACCTAAAGTACCGAGAAGATTAGGAACAGTAAGCTATTTTGATTATTTAAAGGGAAATATAAAATCTATAGAAAGGATTGAAACAGAAGAATGACCGAAGCACAGTGGGATAGAAATGCGAGGTGTTTAAAGCATTTTAGACATTATATGAATAAGATGACTAAGGAGTATGAGCTAATTAACTCAGAAGCACCTACTAAAGTACATAAGGCAACCAATGAGGAAACCGAATATTACATGAGTATTCTTGATAAACGTAAGACAAGATATTTTAATCCGCTGTTAAATTGAAAGGAAGTGATAAAATGAGCGATAAAATTGAAAGTATAAATATGAGCGTGGCTGTTTTTTCAGCAAATCTTGTAACTGTTAAAGATGTAGAAGAATTTGTCAGAGTAGCAAGTAGCTGTCCTAAAGGTACAGATATAAGTGTTCAGCACGGCAAGTTTATTACGGACGGTAAGTCTCTTATGGGTATTCTTTCCCTTAATCTGAGCGAACCTGTAGAGGTAGAAATCAAGTCAGATAAGAGTAGCGAAGTAATGAGTAAGATACTTAGTCAGTTTGATAAGTGGAGGGTTGAGGATTGAAAGTAGAACTTGTAAGATACACAAATGAGCCTATTCTTGCAATGGAATCTGCTGCTGGTAACTGTTATAACAGTAAGCCCTCGTCCACAGGTAAGATTGTGAAACAGTGCTATAATTCAGGACACCTATCAGTAATGGAATTTGCTCAGTTCCATTTTCACATTGAGGGTGTTTCGAGGGCTTTACTTGCACAAATAACACGTCACAGAACAGGAAAATTTGAAGTAAGAAGCCAAAGATATTGTGTAGAAGATGACTTTGAGTATGTAACTCCTAAGACTATTACTAATAATAAATCGGCAAATACAATTTATGAAAATATTATAGGACGTATTCAAACATCTTATAACGATCTGATTTCAATGGGTATTCCTGCTGAAGATGCAAGAATGATGCTTCCTAACGCTTGTTGTACAGTTATTGACTGTTCTTTTGATTTTAGAAATTTAATGCACTTCTTTAATGAAAGACTTTGCACACGAGCGCAGTGGGAGATAAGAGAACTTGCACAGAAAATGAGACAATGTGTAATTGATACTTGTCCTGAACTTGCACCTTATTGCGTTCCCAAGTGTGAAGCTAATAAGATTTCATTCTGCCCTGAAAATAAGAGTTGCGGTAAATATAAAAGATTAGAGGAGATGATAAAGATTGACTAAGAAAATATTTATTCTTAATGGAGTACATACTTCAGGCAAAGATACGTTTGTAAAATACATAAATGAATACGGTATTGATGCAGTTCATTACTCTTATGTGGACTTTACAAGAGATATGCTTGAAAGTAAAGGCGTTAATGTTAAGGATAAATCTAATAAGCTTAGAAAGCTCCTTTGCGATGTAAATAACGCTCTTGAAGAATATGATGATATTCCCTTTAAGGATTGTCTTAGTATTGCTAATAACTTTCATCAAAACTGGCTTGACGGAGATTGGTTATTTATTGATTGCAGAGAGCCTAAGAAGATTGAACGTCTGAAACAGGCACTTAATGCAATGACAGTATTTGTTAAGTCCAATAAAATAATCGCAGCCGATAATTCGGCAGATAAGGCAGTAGCAGAGAACTATAAATATGATTATGTTGTTCAGAACACCGGTTCTCTTGATGACCTTAGAAACAATACAATAAACTTTATAAAGGACGTGATAGGAATTTGATTATTGGTGTTGACTGTGATAATGTCTTAAACAATCTTACCGAGAGCGTTCTTAAAGTCTATAATGAAGACTACAACGATAATCTCACACCAGATGATATTACTGATTACTACATAGAGAACTTTGTTAAACCTGAGTGTAAAGATAATTTCTATAAGCTTTTTACAGATAAGAGAATATGGAAAGGAATTTCTGTAATTGACGGTTGTGCAGATGTTCTTAAAAAGTGGAATGATTTAGGTCATACTATTTATATTGTAACATCTACCGAGCCTGCGAATATACTTAAAAAGGCTAATTGGTTACAGAGAACACTTCCATTTCTGAATATTCGTAAGAGACTTATCTGTATTCAAAAGAAACAGTTGCTCAGTGGAATAGATGTTCTTATTGATGATTGTTATGATAATCTCATAGGTGGTAAATACAGCAAGATTGTACTTGACTATCCTTGGAATAAGAATTATGATGATTTTGAGAACGAAGTTTATAGGTGTGAAAATTGGACTGAGATTGACAAGTTGTTAACAGATTTAAGCAACTGTGTATTTTGATAATTATAAGATGAAAGGGTGATTAAATGATAGTTATATATTCTACAGGTTGTCCTAAATGCAAGGTACTTATCAATAAACTTAATGCTAAAAATATCGAATATTCGGTATTTAATGATGTTGATAAGATGATTAAAATGGGAATAACAAACGTTCCTATTCTTGAAGTTGATGATGTAAGAATGGAATTTAAGGAAGCTAATAATTGGATAAATAGCAGGGAGTGATAAAATGGAAATAAGCATTAGATTAGATAAAAATTTTACAACACAATATAATAAACTTCAAGGTGAATATGGTACATATATTGCGAGGCTAAATGGCTTTGATGATGCACAGCTCTCATATACCGATTTTATTGATAATTTTATTGATGAAACTACAGTTGCAGATTCAAGTATTGATGGAAATAGCAATGTGAGGAGAAAGGATATAGTAACGCTCCTTACCGAGATGCCTAAACCTCATAGAAAGCTTCTTGCTTATAATAAAATACATTATGAATATCAGAAGAAATATGGATTCAAGGCAGCAAATGACTGGTTGTGGCGTGAATGGATAGGTCAACTTTATATGCACGATGGAGATACCAGTACATTTAAACATTATTGTTTTGCGTACGACCTCAAAGATGTTGCTGAAAAGGGTTTGTTTTTTCTAAGTGATAATTTTAATCCAAAGCCACCCAAACATCTTGTAACATTTGTTGATTTTGTCAAAGAATACATAAACTTTGCAAGCAATAGAAGTTCTGGTGCTTGTGGACTTCCTAATCTTATTCCTTATATGTTTTATTTTTGGTATAAAGATATTGAAAATGACTATATGGGAGTAAGGACATCTCATTCTGAAAAGAAATATGCTGAACAGGCATTTCAGAGATTTATTTACGCCGTGAATCAACCTTGCGTGCGTGATGGGCAGCAATCAGCATTTACCAATACCTCCGTATTTGATAGACCGTATTTTGAAGCACTTTTTGGAGGAAGCACTTTCCCGGATGGTACATATATGATTGATTTTGAAGATGAAATTATTGATTTTCAAAAACTTTATATGGAAGTTATGTCTGACATACGTTCTGAAAATATGTTTACATTTCCGGTAAGCACAATCTCACTTCTTCGTAAGAATGGTCAATTTGAAGATGAGAATTTTGCCAAGTGGGCGATTAAGCACAATATGAAATGGTCAGATAGCAACCTCTTTATTGATGATAATGTTTCAAGTCTTTCTAATTGCTGTAGACTTAAATCTGATATTCGTGACCTTGGCTATTTTAATTCAGTGGGTGGTACAGCTTTAAAAGTTGGTTCTGTTAAGGTATCAACAATTAATCTTGCTCGTCTGGCACTTGATACAAACACCAAGGAAGAATATCTTGAAGAACTCAAAGTTAGAACATTATCAAATATTCGAGCATTGGATATTGTTAGAAATATCATCAGAAGAGATGTTGAAAAAGGTCTGCTTCCGAATTTCTCTTACCAGCTTGTTGATTTTGAACATTTGTACAATACCATTGGATTTATTGGTATATATGAAACAATGAAAAAGTTTGGCTGTACTACCACAGATGAGTTTGGAAATGTATATTATACTGATAAGGCTTCAACTTTTGGCAAACAGATATTCGATACAATGAGAGAAGTTGCTGATAAATTCATTGCTGACAATCATTGTGATTATATGATAAATACTGAACAGATACCGGGTGAAAGTGCAGCATCGAAACTTATGAATAAGGATAAATTCTTCTACCCCGAAGCAAATATTTACGACCTTCCTCTTTATGGTAATCAGTTTATTCCTCTGGGAATTAAAACTACATTGAAAGAACGTATTCGTATTCAGGCAATGTTTGATAGGTTCTGTAATGGTGGTTCAATTCTTCACGCAAATATAGACAGTCCTTTTGATAGCTTTGATAAAGCTTATAAAATGACTTGTTACATAGCTGATGCAGGTGTTACCTATTTTGCATTTAATACTAAAATTCAAGCCTGCGAAGATAATCACGCTTTTTATGGAACAACTTGTCCTATTTGTGGTAAACCTATTGCAACAGAATATACGAGAGTAGTTGGTTTTTATACACCTATCAATACATGGACTAATGCTCGTAAGAAAGAGTATTGTATGCGTAAATGGGAAAATACCAGCAACGGTATGGGAGAATAAATGAAAATTAAGGGTTTAGTCGATGAAGATTTTGTAAACTTCAAACTGCCCTGTATGTTCATCTCTATTGGCACTTGTAACTGGAAGTGCTGTATTGAAGCAAATATTCCAGTTACAGTTTGCCAAAATAGTGACTTAGCTAAACAAAAGGATATTGATATACCTATTGATGAAATATTTAATAGGTATATCTCAAATCCTATTTCAGAAGCTATTGTTATTGGTGGGCTTGAACCAATGATGCAATTTGAAGATGTTTATAATTTAATTAAGTATTTCCGTGGCAAAGGTGTAAATGATGCTTTTGTGATTTATACGGGCTATTATCCAAATGAAATTCAAGATAAAATTGAAAAGCTAAAAGCATTTAAAAATATTGTTTGTAAATTCGGACGATATGTACCAAATCAAGAAAAACATTTTGATGCCGCATTAGGAGTAAATCTTGTAAGTGATAATCAATATGGCGAGGTGATTAGCTGATGAACGGTTTGAAAATAATCAAAAACCCAGATGTTGCTATTTATGAAGAAGTAACAAAAGCTGTAAAAGATAATAATGGGTATTGCCCCTGTGAACTCATAAAGAACGAGGATACAAAGTGCCCGTGTAAAATTTTCAGAGAACAAAATACAGATGGTGAATGTCATTGTGGCAGATACAAAAAGGTGAACGAATGATAGATCAACAAATAATTGATGAATATGTAAACGGAGAATCTGTTAATCATTTACATAAAAAATACAATGTTTCTTATGAAGCAATAAAACATTGGTTAAATAAATTAAATATACCAGACAATCATACGGGACGCTTTTATCAAGAATATGAAGAATGCGGTGATTATACAAAAATTCATATTAAGCACAGAGGTAGCTATGTTTATTGTTTGATTGACAACGATGATGTTGAAAAATGTAAAAACTATGGAATATGGAGTATTTGTAAAAATGGTTATATTATAAATTGTAAAACTGGAACATATATACATAGATTTATAATGAATTGCCCTAATGATTTAGAAGTAGATCATATTTATCATAATCCTCTTGACAACAGAAAAGCAATGCTAAGAATAAGCAATAGTTCTCAACAAAAAATGAACACAAAAGTTCGTTCAGATAACACAAGTGGCGTTAGAGGAATATACTATGATAAATTTAGAAATACATGGAATATAAATATCAATTTTAATAATCAGCACTTTAGAAAAAGATTTAAAAATAAGGAAGATGCAATTAAAATGAGTGAAGAAATATATTCAAATGGATTTGGGGAATACAGATATAAACCTACACCCAATACCGAATAAAGTGCAATTAAAATAATATACAACGTAGTCCTTTATTGTGAATGAAACTAAACCGTAAAAAATAGGCTCTTGCCAAAATTAAAGACAAGAGCCTAAAAGGAGGTCGAAATGTCAAGACCTAAGAAAACAGATACTGAAATAGAAAATGCTAAATCACAATTAAGTAAATTACCATTCAGTAAAGGTGAAACTGTCTGCTTAACCTATAAAATTGATGGTAAACCTAAATACTACATAACATCTACTGTACTCAGAGATGTTTATTACTTGTATGAAGTTACAAACGATACAATTATAAGAACTAAACACAAAGCCGATAATCCAACCGATTTATATAAACTTATGAGGGAGTGATAATTATTAATAAACCAATTTATCTTGATAACGCTGCTACTACACCAATAACCAAGCCAGTTCTTGATGCTATGATACCATATCTTACAGAACAGTATGGCAATCCATCATCGTTATATTCTCTTGGCAGAACAGCACACAAGGCTGTAGAAACGGCAAGAAGCCAAATTGCAAAGGCTATTAATGCAGAACCTAATCAGATATTTTTTACATCAGGAGCTACAGAGAGCAATAATTGGGTGTGTTCAAACTTTAAGAGTATACTTTGTTCACCATATGAACATCATTCAATTCTCAAAAGACCACATACGACAGAAATGAGAACCTCTGCACCTCTCGCTAATGATATTTTCAGATATTCTGCTGATTTGGTCTCCCATATGTTTGTTAATAACGAAATTGGACAGATATATGACATTACAGATATGGCAAAAATATCTCACGAAATGGAGGTTTTATTTCATACAGATTCTACTCAGGCTTTCGGTCATATTCCAATAGATGTTAAAAAACTTAATTGTGATTTTCTAAGTCTTAGTGGGCATAAATTCCATTCGGCGAAATCCATAGGTATATTGTACATAAAAGAACCCGACAAGTTTAAGCCACTTCTTTATGGTGGTCAGCAAGAAGCAAACCATAGAGCAGGAACAGAAAACGTAGCATCTATTGTAGGTATTGGTAAAGCCGCTGAACTCTATAATTTTTCTTCCAAAAGAGATAAACGTTGCAGAGAGATACAACAGAAGTTTGCTGATACTTTTATCACTTTTAAAGATACCCATTTCAACACCGCTATACCTGTAAGCATATCGTCAACGCTTAATGTAGCTTTTAAGGGCGTAGAATCTGAATCACTGATGCTCCTCCTTGATATGGACGGTATTTATGTATCGGCAGGTTCAGCTTGTAACTCAGCAAGCTTAGAACCGTCACACGTTTTAAAAGCTATAGGCACACCTGAAGATTACATATACAATAGTATTAGATTATCTTGGGACGATACACTTACAGATGATGAAGTTGACTACGTTGTTGAAAGTATTAAGAAAAATATAAAGAAAGTAAGAGGCTATATATGATGATTTATTATATCATAACTGGTATAATTGGTATTCTCATCTGGATGTGTAATAAATTTATAAAAAATAGGACATATATCAAAGCTGGAATATGAGCTTATTTTTAAAAGAAAAATTAAAATAAAGGAGCATATATGATGAACACAACAGTTAAATTTGCAAGAGTAAGACCCACAGCAGTTATACCCACAAAGAGAGATGAGGACGCAGGATTTGATATCTATGCTGACTTTGAAGATGATTTTATTATCATTGACCCACATACAACTACATTGATACCAACAGGCATTGCCGCTGTGTGCGATGCAGATTATTGTTTTATTCTCAAAGAGAGAGGGTCAACAGGTAGTAAGGGTATTGCTCAGAGGTGTGGTGTAATCGACAGTGGCTACCGTAACGAGTGGTTTGTTCCCATTACCAATACAACAAATAAAAAGATAGCTATTGTTAAAAAAGATGCCGATTATATATTTATGAAAAACACAAGTGGTTATACTATTTATCCCTATGAAAAAGCAATAGCACAGGTTCTTGTAGTTCCTGTTCCAAAGGTTAAGGTTGAAGAACTTACATATAATGAACTTAAAGAAATAGCATCTGATAGGGGAATGGGTGCATTAGGAAGTAGTGGTAAGTAATATGAACAATACAATTCTTCCAAATCTTGTTTTTACCGTTGCTGAAGTGGCTTCAATATTAAAAATAAATAAAAATGCAGTATATGATTTAATCAACAATGGCATTCTCAAAAGTATTAAATTAGGTAGCTGTAAAATAACAGCCAAATCATTAAATGATTTTTTAGAGGCATATGACGGTTATGATTTAAGTGATCTAACTGATATTAAACTTCTTCATCAATATAAAATAGCAAATAACTAAAAATATCCCGCTCAATAATATGATTTATTTCATACTATTTGAGCGGGATATTTTTAGTTATTTTAGAATATTATCCATAATATTTGCAACTTCTTCATCCATTTTATCAGTGATATGGGTATAATATCTAAGAGTAGTCTCTAATTTACTATGTCCTAAGCGCTTCTGTACATACTTGGGATTTACACCAGATTCAGCCAACATAGTGGTATGGGTATGCCTAAGATTATGATACTTGAAGTCTATATTGAGGTCGTCTTTAAATATGCGTCTCATAAACTTAATGCTATTTGGAGTAAGCATTTCTCCGTTTGGCTTAACATTTATAAAGTCATCAACAATAATTCTTTGCGTTTTGTCATTTCTTCTATCGGTAACAAAATTTATAGCATATCCATCGCCGTATTCTTGTTTATTTTTTTCATGCTGTGCTTGCAGTTCTTTGAGGTAATTGGTAAATTCATCGCCCATTTTTATAGTTCTTACACTACTTACTGTTTTGGGTGGTATAAAAGACCATTGTTTATCTTGAAAATATAATTGTTTGTTTATTCGTATAGTCTTTTTATTCCAATCAATATCAGAAAATCTTAATCCAAAACATTCACTAACTCTAAGACCAAGGTTAATTCCTATTTTAAAGGCTGGAGTTAAATTTGTTGTAGCACATCTTTGTTCCATTAACTCTAATTCTTTTTTAGTGTAAGTTTGTATTTCACCGTATGCACGATAACTTGCTGGTGGGACAACTCCGATAGTAGGATTGGTTCTGATGTACTTTCTTTTAACAGCATACCTAAATAATACAAGTAAAAAATTGTAAATACTTCTAATGTATTCGTCACTCAGATTTTCGCTTCTTTTACTATTAATATATTCTTGTAATTTTTGTGCCGAAAAATTACCAATATAGTTGTAACCTATTTCGTTACATATATGATTTCTATATAAAGAATTATATCTTGTAACGGTTGAATGCTTACGGGTGGTATTAGCTTCATTATCGATAAATTCCTGATAAACCTCATTAAGAGTTATCTTTTTGTTCTCGACAATCTCACCATTGTTATTATACTCGTCTATATACTTGGCTAACATAGCTTGAGCTTCTTTTTCAGTAGCAAAACCACTACGTTCAATTTGTTTACGTTTTCCATTCTCTTGTTTGCCCAGATCAAGACGGAAAGACCAAGTAGCTCCTTTTTTTCTTACGCTACCTTTCATTTATATCACCTCAATATCTATTATACAATTCTTGTTTATATATGTCAATACGAAAAAATTGAGTTTCCCACCAATCTATTATAAATATTAGATACTTCGGCTTAAATACGTTGTTTGCAAGATGTTTGTGGGAAAAGACAAAAAGTATCACTGCTACACATCAAATTCCCACCATATTCCCACAAAACAAAAAAATATGGTATAAGATGTTTTGATACATCTCATACCATATAATTACTATAGTGCAAAGAACTGTGCATATTGCCCTGTACATGGGCGTATCTATTTGTATATATTTGTATTTTATTTTACTTGAAGTAACGGTTGAGGAGACCCTGGAATGCCTTGCCGTGTCTTGCCTCGTCCTTTGCCATTTCATGGACAGTATCATGGATAGCGTCCAGGTTAAGCTTCTTTGCTCTGGAAGCAAGGTCGAGCTTGCCCTGAGTTGCGCCGTGCTCAGCCATAACTCTCATTTCGAGGTTCTTCTTGGTGGAGTCGGAAACAACGTCGCCCAGAAGCTCTGCAAACTTAGCTGCGTGCTCAGCCTCTTCGTAAGCGATTCTCTTGTAAGCCTCAGCGACTTCGGGGTAGCCCTCTCTGTCAGCAACTCTGGACATTGCAAGGTACATACCTACCTCTGTGCACTCGCCCATGAAGTTCTGGTTGAGGCCGTCGATGATCTCCTTGTCGTCAACTTCCTTAGCGATGCCGACAATGTGCTCGCAGGCAAACTTCAGTCCGTCATCGGAAGCAACCTCAGTGAACTTGGAAGCGGGAGCTCCGCACTGGGGACATTTTTCGGGTGCGGCCTCACCCTCATATACATAGCCGCAGATAGAACATACAAACTTTTTCATATTTTTTACCTCCGTAATATTATTATCATTATTTTTATCCGATTTGGTATCGGGTTTCTTGCTGTGATATAAATATACCATACTGGTGTAGTTTTGTCAAGGCTTTTAGAAACTATTTTGCCCTTTTTATAAATTTTCAACGTATTGCACAATTTTAATGCCTGCACAATAGTAAATGTGCTTAAATCAAATTCCTGCTTTCTTCATAAAATCCTCCGACTGCATAAGACCTGAGCGGTTGTATCGGTCAAGGATAATTAGCCTGTCACCTGTGCCGCAGGGGATAGTGTTTCCACGCTCGCAGCAGGTAAGGACTATCCGATAGCCGTATTCTTTCAGCAGGTCATACCCCTCCGACGAGATGTAGCCGTAGGGATAGGCATATACAATGGGGGAGATGCCGCACTTTTCCGATATTTCATCACGGAACAGTGTCAGGTCATGGGAAAAGTTTACCTTGTATTCCTCCTCGGTCTCGCTGCTTTTTCGTGACGCACCGTTTCGGCAGCCCAGACTGTGCATATCATAGGTGTGGCAGCCGATATCAAAGTGTCCTTCCTTGTCAAGTTCAATGATATCATCGTGCGTCAGATAGGCATAATAAGGATTTGGGTCATTTTCTTTCTCGGCGTTTAATGTGTATGCTCCTACCACGCTTACTGTGGCATACATATCATACTTTTGCAGCAGCGGCAGAGCATAGGTCATATTATTCAGATGCCCGTCATCAAAGGTGAGCAGTATGGGGTCTTCCGGCAGGAGAGTGCCATTATCCACATAGTCGATTATCATATCGGGAGTAACGGTGTTCATGCCCTTGCTTTTGATGTAAATAAGGTCTTTTTCAAATTCATCGGGCGTGATAACGTAGTCGCCTGTCCGTGACGGGTCTGAAAGCACGCTGTGATACATTATCACGGGAAGAGACTGCTCCATTTGAACGCTTCCCTCAGATGAAGCCGTTATTGCCCTGCTGCTGTGGCCTGATATGAAAAACACCGCCGCAGATAATACGACTGCCGCAGATATCACGGCAGCTGCGGATATTTTTACGCATTTGTACATACTAAAAAGCTCCTTGCGCATTAGAATCACAATAGGATTATATGCACAGGGAGCTTTAAATATCAGTTGGAAAACAAGTTACTTTGCAAGCAGTTTTTCAGCAGATGCAAGCTTTACGCAGATGCAGAAAAGCTCCATAGCCTTTGTAAGATCTTCCAAAGTGGGGAAAGAAGGAGAAAGACGAATGTTCTTGTCGTTGGGGTCCTTCTTGTAGGGGAAGGTTGCGCCTGCTCCTGTGAGGACAACGCCGCCCTCCTTGCAGAGACGTGCAACTTCCTTTGCACAGCCGTCAAGGGTATTTACGGAAATGAAGTAGCCGCCCTTAGGCTCGTTCCATGTAAGGATATCAAGGTCGCCCATCTGCTCGGTGAGTATTCTGATAACGGTATCAAACTTGGGAGCAAGGATAGCCTTGTGCTTTTCCATGTACTTTCTGAGGCCGTCAGCATTGCCAAAATATCTTACGTGGCGGAGCTGATTTACCTTATCGTAGCTGATGTTCTGCATTCCCAGAAGCTTGGAGATCTGCTTTACATTGTTCTCGGAAGCTGCGATAACTGCAACGCCTGCACCGGGGAAGGTTATCTTGGAAGTGGAAGCGAACTCGAAGATCATATCCTCGTTGCCGAACTTCTTTGCTTCATCAAAAATGTTAAGGAGACTGTCGTGGTCGTCCTTCAGGTGATGTACGCAGTAAGCGTTATCCCAGAAAATTCTGAAATCCTCGGCAGCGGGCTTGAGAGCTGCAAATCGCTTTACTGTTTCATCGGAATATGTGTATCCGTCGGGGTTGGAGTACATAGGTACGCACCAGATTCCCTTAACGGCGGGATCATTGTTTACAAGCTCCTCTACCATATCCATATCAGGACCCTGAGGAGTCATGGGAACATTTATCATTTCGATGCCGAAAGTCTCGGTGATGCCGAAATGTCTGTCATAGCCGGGAACAGGGCAAAGGAACTTTACCTTATCGCACTTGCCCCAGGGCTTTGTGCTGCCATATACGCCGAACTGCATTGCTCTTGCAACGGAATCATACATAAGAGTAAGGCTGGAATTACCGCCTACGATTATCATGGAGGGGTCAACGCCCAGCAGGTCTGCAAAAAGCTTCTTAGCCTCGGTGATACCTGTAAGGAAGCCGTAATTGCGGACATCAACGCCGTCAGCGTCGATAAGAGAAGAGCTGCTGTTGAGAACGTCGAGCATTGGCATGCTCATATCAAGCTGCTCCTTGCAGGGCTTACCTCTTGACATATCAAGCTTAAGTCCCTGTGATTTGAAATCGTCGTACTGCTTCCGGCACTCGTCCCTGAATGCCTTGAGCTGCTCTGCGTTCATATCCTTCAAAGCCATAACTAAATCTCCCTTTCAATCTCTGTTGATCATCTGCGGCACACACCGCAGTCCACTATATATAATATAACATTTTTTCGGGTTTTGCAAGTGTTTTATAAAACTCCGTCAGATTGTTTTCAAAAAATACACAACTGTCCGTGTGTGACGGACAAAGTCACTGCTTATACTAATAATCATTTGTCCTTAGGTTAAATGGTTATTAGTATTAGGAACGCAGTAAAGATTGGTCTCCCAGGCGGGAATATACATAAGATGACGTATGTACAGCTTCAGATCCGGGTTTATCTCATGCACCAGCAGCGGCAGATCAAAAATGTCCTCCGTCCTGTGATAAAGGGCACAGATAAGCTTTGAGCCGTTTTTCAGTGACTGTGCACAGCCCTCCAGCGCATGACGTTCAGCGCCCTCCACGTCCATTTTTATAAATGTTGCATTTTCCGAAAGACTGTCGCCCCTGAGAGCCGCCACCTGCTTGAGCTTAACGCCTCCGCCCTCGGTGAGCTTGGAGTTCCTTCCCGAGCGGTCGGAAAATGTGAGAGCTGTGTCATCGCTCCATGCGGCAGCGTTGAACAAGTCTATGCGCTCCATGCCGTCGGTGCTTTTGGTAAGCTTGCGGAAGTTCCTTGTATCAGGCTCCATGGCGAATATCCTGCGGTATTTTCCCCCTGTGATATCGGCAAATTCCAACACGGTATCGCCGTTGTAAGCGCCCATGTCGATGTATTCTTCATCATCGCCAAGCCTAATAATATCGGTGAAAATCCTTTCACGGGGGAATGTGCAGGCGTTAAGATATTCTATCTTGCCGCTTATCCTGAAATTAACCACATCGGCAAAGGTCTGCTTTGATATGTCATCCGCCAGCAGGTCATACACCTTTTGAAGCTTGTCGGCATTTTCCATGCAGTAGCTGTAGGTGAACAAACCGTCCCCCACAACGGGAACATCGGGCGCAAGGAGAGTGTGGCGCTTTGCCATATCGTTTATCCTGTTGTACAGGCTTTCGTAGCCCGCACCGAAAGCAAGCACTATTATAAAATCATCAATGAGTGCCTCTATCTGAGAGAGGGAGTGAACAAGATGCCCTTTGAAATAATGTCCTCTCACAAATTCATCGCTGGCAAAAAATCCTGCTGTGGGGATATTGTACATATCGAAAACACGGAGTATCTTTTCCGCACCGTCGCCCATGCCATAGATGAAGATAGGCAGCTCGGTGGAGCGCAGAAATTCCCAGCAGTCGGTCTTTTCTTTAATAAAATCAAGCATTGCCGTCATCTCCCATGATATCATCATGGTGACAGAGCACTTCGTTCATGTCACGGCCCCTGATGCCGTAAGCGTCACGCATCTTATCCACTTGAGCGTCCAGCAGCTCCATCATCTTTCTGGGAGCCTTGACAGATTTTACTGTCTTTACTGGAGTATCCGCGTCTTTCACGTTGATGACCACAGTGCCGCAGCCGAAAAGCCGCTGACCGAGGGGAAGCATGAGCTTCTTGTCTATCACACGGTAAAGGTCGAACTCGTCCTCTACTATATTTAAAAAGCCTGTTCGGGTGATGAGTTTTTTCTCAGTGAGATAATATCTTGTAAAGGAAAGGGGCAGACCGAATATCGTACGCTTCTTGTCAGTCCAGAGATAATCAAAATCAGCTTTCATAGCAGTTGTTCCTTTCATATTTATTACAGTAATTATAACACAGTTATTATGCTTTTGCAAGAAAATTCTTGACGGGGCATATCATACTAATCACCAATAAAACTATAGACAAAAAATCTTCACATAACCCATACACGCAAGATTATGCTCGATTTTTTGTATAGTTTTTAATTG